>Ga0208374_1000029_pt1 | contig 126013 bp, 126 predicted proteins | sample RifOxyC3_FD_184037 | JGI IMG/M metagenome (GOLD analysis project Ga0208374, IMG submission 184037) | Groundwater microbial communities from Rifle, Colorado - Rifle Oxygen_injection C3 (SPAdes) | ecosystem: Environmental > Aquatic > Deep subsurface > Groundwater | place: Rifle, Colorado, USA...
AGTGGACCGGCACCATGACCCTGACCGAGCCGCAGGCCGGCTCGGACCTGGCGGCAGTGCGCTCGCGCGCCGAACCGCAGGCCGACGGAACCTACAAGATCTTCGGCACCAAGATCTATATCACCTACGGCGAGCATGACCTGGCCGAGAACATCGTGCACCTGGTGCTGGCCCGCTTGCCTGATGCGCCCGAGGGCGTCAAGGGCATCAGCCTGTTCGTGGTGCCGAAATTCCTGGTCAATGCCGATGGGTCCTTGGGCGCGCGCAACGACGCGCATTGCGTCAGCATCGAGCACAAGCTTGGCATCAAGGCCAGCCCGACCGCGGTGCTGCAGTTCGGCGACCACGGCGGCGCGATCGGCGAGCTGGTCGGCCAGCCGAACCGTGGCCTCGAGTACATGTTCGTCATGATGAACGCGGCGCGCTTCGCGGTCGGCATGCAGGGCATCGCGGTCTCGGACCGGGCCTACCAGCAGGCGCTGGCCTTTGCCAAGGACCGGCTGCAGAGCCGTGACCTGGCCGGATCGCCCGGTCCGGTCGCCATCATCCAGCACCCCGATGTCAAGCGCATGCTGCTGACGATGAAGGCGCATACCGAGGCAGCGCGCGCGCTGGCCTACTGCACGGCCGCGACCAGCGACCTGGCGCACCACGCGTCCGACGAGGCGGTGCGGCGCGAGCAGCAGGCCCTCTACGAATACCTGGTGCCGATCGTCAAGGGCCACTCGACCGAGCTGTCGATCGAGCTGACCAGCCTGGGGGTGCAGATCCACGGCGGCATGGGCTTCATCGAGGAAACCGGTGCGGCCCAGCATTACCGCGACGCGCGCATCCTGACGATCTACGAGGGCACGACCGCGATCCAGGCCAATGACCTGGTCGGGCGCAAGACCGTGCGCGACGGCGGTGCAGTGGCCAAGGCGCTGTGCGCGCGCATTGAGTCGACCGAGCAGGAGCTGCTGGCCTCGGGACAGGAGGACGGCCGGGTGATGGCGGCCGCGCTGCAGCAGGGCCGGCTGGCGCTCGAAGCCACGATCGATTACCTGGTGGCGAATGCCAAGACCCAGGTCAAGCCGGTCTACGCCGGCGCGGTCAACTACCTGCGGCTGGCCGGCCTGGTGCTGGGCGGCTGGCAGCTGGCGCGTGCGCTGCTGGTGGCGCTTGAGCGGCGCGAGCAAGACCCGGAATTCTTCGGTGCCAAGCAGGTGACGGCGCGCTTCTACGCCGAGGCGCTGCTGCCGCAGGCCCAGGCACTGGCGGCCTCGGTCCAGACCAGCGGTGCCACGATCAATCGCATGGCGGTCGAGATGTTCTGAGCCCGGAAGCGGGCAGCAAAAAGCCGCTTCCGTTACCGGATGCGGCTTTTTGCGTTTTCAGGACTCAGGGCTTGGGGACGTCGGGCAGCAGGCAGGCTTCGACCACTTGCAGGTCGTTGTCGCGCGCGAAGCCCATCACGAAGTTCCAGGCCATCTGGTCGAAGTCGCGCAGGTCGGTATGCACGACGACGCACTTGACGCCGTTGATGACCTTCGGGATGCACCAGGGCGAGTAGCTCAGGTGGGCACCCGGCAGGTTGCCGCCCGGCCTGAACTGGCTCATCACGCCCGCCAGCCGCTCCGCCCAGTCGCTGGGACGGAAGGTCCTGCCGCTGTGGGTAAGGCCCTGGATGAAGACTTCTTTGGCGGAGGGAGAAAGCATCGGGGAAGAGTCCTCTGGAGACGGACGAAAAAGACGGCGCTGAGGATCGCTCAATTCCGCGTGAGGAATGGACGAAATTTTATCTTATATAAGACTCAGGACAATCGATAGCACTTATGCCGGCGCGATATGGGGAGCCGGACTGCGGCGTCATCAAAGCCTGCCAGGACTGGACCTAAAATGCCAACAGATGCCACCCGGTCATTGCCCGGGTCCGGCCCGCCCAACACAGACACCTCGTTTTTCACGTTTTTGGAAACCTCGCCATGTCCAACGCTGCTCCGGTCGAACCGCATGTCATGAACACCTACGGCCGCCTGCCGATCGCGCTCTCGCACGGTCACGGCTGCCGCGTCTGGGACGTCAACGGCAAGGAATACCTGGATGCACTCGGCGGCATCGCGGTCAACACCCTGGGCCATGCCCACCCCAAGCTGGTTCCAGCGCTGCAGGAGCAGATCGCCAAGCTGATCCACACCAGCAACTACTACTACACGCCCAACGCCGAGCGACTGGCCGCCATGCTGTGCGAGCGCTCGGGGCTGGACAAGGTCTTCTTCTGCTCCAGCGGCCTGGAGGCCAACGAAGCCGCGCTCAAGCTGGCGCGCAAGTTCGGCCATGACAAGGGCATCGAGCGTCCCGAGATCGTGGTCTACGAGAAGGCCTTCCACGGCCGCTCGATCGCCACGCTGAGCGCGACCGGCAACCCCAAGGTGCAAGCCGGCTTCGGCCCGCTGGTCGAGGGCTTCATCCGCGTGCCGCTGAACGACATCGAGTCGATCAGGAAGGCGACCGCCGGCAACCCGAACGTGGTGGCGGTGTTCTTCGAGGCGATCCAGGGCGAAGGCGGCGTCAACCCGGTCGATGCCGACTACATGCGCGAGGTGCGCGCGCTGTGCGATGCCAATGACTGGCTGCTGATGATCGACGAGGTGCAGTGCGGCATGGGCCGCACCGGCAAGTGGTTCGCGCACCAGTGGGCCGGCATCCAGCCCGACGTGATGCCGCTGGCCAAGGGCCTGGGCTCGGGCGTGCCGATCGGCGCAGTCGTGGTCGGCCCCAAGGCCGCCAACATCTTCCAGCCCGGCAACCACGGCACCACCTTCGGCGGCAACCCGCTCGCGGTGCGCGCTGGCGTGGAGACGATCCGGATCATGGAGGAAGACGGCCTGCTCGAGAACGCCGCCAAGGTCGGCCTGCACCTGCAGACCGCCTTGATCACGCAGCTGATGGGCGTGGCCGGCGTCAAGCAGGTGCGCGGCAAGGGTCTGATGCTGGGCATCGAGCTCGACCGTCCGTGCGGCGTGCTGGTCAATCGCTGCGCCGAAGCCGGCCTGCTGCTGAGCGTGACCGCCGACAGCGTGATCCGCATGGTGCCGCCGCTGATCCTGTCCACGGCCGAAGCCGACGAGATCGTCGCCAAGCTGGTCCCGCTGATCAAGGCCTTCCTGGCCGAACAAGCCTGAGTCAACCCTCATGAACGCGTCCATCACTCCTCCGGTGCCGGTCAGGCATTACCTGCAGTTCAAGGACTTCAGCGCCGATGAATACGCCTACCTGCTCGAACGCATCTGGCTGATCAAGCGCAAGTTCAAGACCTACCAGAAGCACCACACGCTGACCGACCGCACGCTGGCCATGATCTTCGAGAAGGCCAGCACGCGTACCCGCGTCAGCTTCGAGGCCGGCATGTACCAGCTCGGCGGCAGCGTGGTGCACTTGACCACCGGCGACAGCCAGCTGGGCCGTTCCGAGCCGATCGAGGACAGCGCGCGCGTGATCAGCCGCATGACCGACATCGTGATGATCCGCACCTTCGGCCAGGAGAAGATCGAGCGCTTCGCCGCCCATTCGCGGGTGCCGGTCATCAACGGCCTGACCAACGAGTTCCACCCCTGCCAGATCCTGGCCGACCTGTTCACCTGGCTCGAATACCACGGCCAGCGCGCCGACGGCAGCATCGACCCGAGCGCACTGCGCGGCAAGACCGTGGCCTGGGTCGGTGACGGCAACAACATGGCCAACACCTGGCTGCAGGCGGCCGAGCTGCTGGGCTTCAAGGTCCATGTCAGCACGCCGAGCGGCTACGAGGTCGACCCGAAAGTGGCCGGCGTCGGTCAGGGCGAGTTCTGGCAGGTGTTCGACGATCCGATGCAGGCCTGCCGCGGCGCCGACCTGGTCACGACCGATGTCTGGACCAGCATGGGCTGGGAGGCCGAGAACGAGAAGCGCATGCAGGCCTTCGCCGCCTGGTGCGTGACGCCCGAGATGATGGCGATGGCGCAGCCCGATGCGCTGTTCATGCACTGCCTGCCGGCACACCGCGGCGAGGAAGTCACAGCCGACGTGATCGACGGCCCGCAAAGCGTGGTCTGGGACGAGGCCGAGAACCGTATGCATGTACAGAAGGCGCTGATGGAGTATCTGCTGCTGGGCCGACTGGCCTGAGCGCAGCCGATTGGCACCCCCACCCATGCAGGCTCTACTCGACGCGATTGCACAAGCCGAAAAACCCGCCGAGGCGATGCGCCTGTTCCACGGCCGCGGCGGCCTCTACCCGGGCTGCGAACATCTGGCGCTCGACGCCTACCCGCCGGTCTGGCTGCTGACCAGCTTCAAGCCGCTCGACGACGCCGAACTGGCCCAGGTCGACCAGGCGCTGACGGCGCGCTGGCAGCAGATCGCGCCGGGCGAGCCGCTGAACTGGGTCTACCAGTGCCGCTTCGAGGGCCGGACCGACACCCGGCTGATGGCCGGCAGCGTGCCCGAGCCGCATCTGGTCAGCGAGCAAGGCGCGCGCTACCTCGTCCATGTGCTCAAGGGCCAGAACCACGGCTTGTTCCTCGACATGGCCGAGGGCCGGGCCTGGGTGCGCGCCCACGCGGCCAGCCAGCCGCGCCTGAAGGTGCTCAACCTGTTCGCCTACAGCTGTGCCTTCTCGATCGCGGCGCTGCAGGGCGGCGCGCGCCAGGTCGTCAACGTCGACATGAGCGCCGGTGCGATCAGCCTCGGCCAGCAGAACCATGCGCTCAACGAGCTGCAGGGCAAGGCCAGCTTCCTGGCGCATGACATCTTCAAGACCTGGGGCAAGATCACGCGCGGCGGCCCCTACGGCCTGGTGGTGGTCGACCCGCCGAGCTACCAGAAGGGCAGCTTCGTCGCGACCAAGGACTACCTCAAGCTGATGCGGCGCCTGCCCGACCTGCTGATTCCGGGCGGCCATGCGCTGCTCTGCCTCAACGCGCCCGAGCTGAGCCCGGCCTTCCTGCAGCAGCAGATGGCCGAGGCCGCACCCGAACTGATCTTCGAGCAGCGGCTGCCGAACCCGGCCGCGTTTGCCGATGTCTCGCCCGACCGCGCACTCAAGGTGCTGGTCTACCGCGCACCCGACCTGCCCTCACCATGAGCCAATGCCAGAGCTGCGGCGCCTGCTGCGCCAACTTCCGCGTCGATTTCTCGATCTACGAACTCGATACCGAGGGCGGTGCCGTGCCCGCCGGTCTGACGGTCGAGGTCAACGGCAACACCGCGCGCATGCGCGGCACCGACCATGTGCCGATCCGCTGCGCCGCGCTGTGCGGCAAGGTCGGCGAGAAGATCGGCTGCGGCATCTACGAATGGCGGCCCTCGCCCTGCCGCGAGTTCGAGGAAGGCAGCGATGCCTGCAACCGCGCCCGCGCCCGCCATGGCCTGGCGGCGCTCGACAGCCTGTTCTGAACTGCGCCATGCTGCGGCTGTGGGACATCTCGCCACCGCTCGATGCCGCCAGCCCGGTCTATCCGGGCGATGCACCCTACCGCCGCGACTGGCAGGCCCGCATCGGAGCGGACGGCGCGGTCAACCTGAGCCAGATCCGGCTCTCGCCCCATGTCGGCGCCCATGCCGACGCACCGCTGCATTACGACCCGGCGGGCCAGGCCGCCGGCGCGATGGCGCTGGAACCCTTCATCGGCCACTGCCGCGTGATCCATGCCATCGGCTGCGGCCCGCAGGTGCAATGGCGCGACATCGCGCATGCGCTGCCCGCTGACCAGGCCGTTCCGGCGCGCCTCCTGATCCGGACCTACCGGCGGCAACCCCGGCAATGGGACCCGGACCTGGCCGGCATCGCGCCCGAAGTGATCGAGCGCCTGGCCGCGCTCGGCGTGCTGTTGATCGGCATCGACAGCGCCAGCGTCGACCCGGCCGACAGCGTGCTGCTGGAAAGTCACCAGGCGCTGCGCCGCCATGGCCTGCGCGTGCTGGAGAACCTCTGCCTCGACGCGGTCGATGCGGGCGACTACGAGCTGATCGCGCTGCCGCTCAAGCTGATGGACTGCGAAGCCAGCCCGGTGCGCGCGGTGCTGCGGCCCTGGCCGTAGCCAGCAGCAGCCCGCCTGAGCCAGCGGCGTGCCGCATCCGACGGCAAGTGCCGGCGGCTAGGCGCGAGGCCGGTCCACTCCTATGATGGGGCTGACAACTGACAAAAGGAGCAATCGAATGAACATCATGTCCGCCGTGGCGCTCGGCCTGCTGGCGGCACTCGCGCTGTACGCCGTCGTCGCCTACAACGGGCTGGTCGGGCTCAAGCATGGGGTGGCGCGCGCCTGGTCGAACATCGACGTGCTGCTGCGCCAACGCCACGAGGAACTGCCCAAGCTGGTCGAGACCTGCCGCCAGTACCAGCAGTTCGAGACGACGACGCTGACGCGGGTGACCGAAGCACGCGCCAGCGTCGCGGCCGCGCGCGAACAGCAGAACCTGCCGGCACTGGGCGCGGCCGAAGGCATGCTGCGGGCCGGCCTGGGACAGATCTTCGCGGTGGCCGAGGCCTACCCCGAGCTGCGCGCCAACGAGCAGTTCATGCAGCTGCAGGCACGCATCAGCGCGCTGGAGAACGGCATCGCCGACCGGCGCGAGCTCTACAACGAGGCGGTCAACCTCAACAACACCCGCATCGAGCAGTTCCCCGACCTGCTGCTGGCGCGCGGGTTCGGCTTCAAGGCCAGTCCGCTGCTGGAGTTCACGCCGCAGCAGACGGCCGATGTCGACCTCAAGGCCCTGTTCAAGGGCTGAACCGGCTGGCGCGCGATGTCACCGCTCCTGCTGCGCGACCGCCTGGGGCTGAGCCTGCCCGGGCTGCAGTTCGCGCTGCTGGCCTGGGCCTTGCACCCGGAACTGGGTCGGCCAGCCTGGCCGCCGCTGACGCTGCTGCTGTGCAGCGCGCTGTTCGGCTTCTGGCGCTCGCTGCGCCACGCCAGGCTGGTCGATGACACACCGACCGCGCGCATCGCTTCGGCCGCGCAGGGCTATGCCGAGCTGCGCGGGCGGGGGCAGCCGCTGGCCGGACTGCCCCTGCTGTCGCCGCTGAACGGGCTGCCCGTGCTCTGGTGGCGCTTGCTGACCGAAAAGCAGAACGAGAAAGGCAAATGGCAGCAGGAGAGCCTGGAGCAAAGCCAGGCCAGCTTCCTGCTCGACGACGGCAGCGGCAGCTGCCTGGTCGACCCGGAAGCGGCCGAGATACTGGTACAGCGGCGCGAGGTCACCGAGCGGGACGGCCGGCGCTACACGCTCTGGACCTTGCTGCCGCATGACCCGGTCTATGTGCTGGGCGACTTCCGCACCCTGGGCCCGCTGGATGGCGCGCTGGACGGCCCAATCAGCGAATCGCGGCGACTGGCCGAACTGCTGGAGCACTGGAAAGCGGACCAGGCCGGACTGCTGGCGCGCTTCGACCTCGATGGCAACCGCGAGATCGATCTGAAGGAATGGGAGCTGGCGCGCTACCAGGCCAGGCAGCAGCTGCGCCAGCAACAAGCCGAGGTCGCGGCGGCAGCGGAACTCCATGTCGTCGGCGCGGCCAGCGACGGCCGGCTGTTCCTGATCTCGGACCTGGAGCCCGAAAAAATCGCGCGCCGCTTCAAGCTCTGGGCCGGTTTTCACCTGCTGCTGTTGCTGGGCAGCGCAGCGGCGCTGGGCCGTCTGGTGCAGCTCGGCCAGCTCTAGCCGGCGCCTGCCCCCTTGTCCGCCTCGGTCAATCGGCCGTCAATCGACCGTCAGCCGGCCGTCAACCGGTGCAGAGCCTGCGCCAGCAGCGGCGCCATTGCCACCACGTTGCTGGCATGCGGGACGCAGTCGGTGCTCCAGACCGCCCCGACGCCGGCCTCATGCAACGCCTGCTCGGCGCCGGCGACGAACAGCGCATGCGTGACCGCGACATCGATCGAGGCCGCGCCGGCCGCCCGCGCCAGCCGCGCGGCCTGCGCCACCGTCTGGCCGGTGCTGGCCATGTCGTCCAGGATCACGACCGCGCGGCCGCGCAGCTCGACCTCGGGCAGCTCGACCGCCACCGCGCGGTCGCCATGGCGCACCTTGCGGCAGACGGCGCTGTCGTGGCCGATGCGCTCGGCGGCCTGGCTGACCCACTGGCCGGCCTCCTCGTCGGGACCCAGCAGCAAGGCGCCCGGGCGCTCGCGCGCGATCCAGTCGGCCAGCGCCGGCGCACCGCTGATCCAGATCGGGTCAGGGATAGGAATCGCCTCACCCAGCGTCGCGACCCGGTGCAGGTGCGGGTCGACCGTGATCACGGCATCGAACAGCTCGGCCAGGAAGGCGCCGATGACGCGTTGGCTGACCACCTCGCCCGGCGAAAACGCCATGTCCTGCCGCATATAGGCCAGATAGGGCGTGACCAGCGTCAGGTGGCGCGCGCCGAGCTCGCGTGCGCTGCGCGCCACCAGCAGCAGCTCGACCAGCTTCTCGTTGGGCTGCTGCAGGCCGCGCAGCAGCACGACGCGCTCGGGCAGCTGCGGCGGCAGCTTGAGCTTGAGCTCGCCGTCCGGAAAGCGGTGCCGCACCACGGCAACCGGGGTCAGGCCGGATTCAGCAGCCAGGCGCGAGGCCATCAGGGCCTCGTCTTCGAAATATAAAAGCATCAGAATTCCACAAAGACATGCGGCAGCTGGCCCGGTTGGCCGAGCTGGTAACCGCTGGATTTGGCGCTGGCCTGGCGCGCGAAGTCGAGGTCGGACTGGAAGCTGGCGTGCACGCGATAGAGCAGATCGCCCGCCGCCACCGCATCGCCGAGCTTGCGCGCCAGATCGACCCCGGCGGCGCCCACCTTGGGCGCGCCCGCCAGCCGTGCAATGCGCGCGATCTGCAGGTTGTCGATGCCCGTCACCACGCCAGCCTGGTCGGCCCGGACCTCGAAACTCAAGGCGCCGAGCCCGGGCCGCTCGTGCTCGAACGGCCTGGCGCCCTGGGCCTCGATGATGGCGCGCATCTTCTCGAGCGCGCGGCCCGAGTCGAGGATGTCGCGCGCGATCGCGAAACCGTCGCCGCCCCGGATGTCGGGGTCGCATTCGAGCAACCGGCCGGCCAGGCGCAGCGCCTTCTGGCGCAGGTCCTGCGGCGCCAGCGGGTGGTTCTCGAGCACGCGCATGACGTCGCGCGCCTCCAGCACCGGGCCGATGCCGTTGCCGATCGGCTGGCGGCCGTCGGTGATCACGACGTCGAGCGACAGGTCGAGCCGGCGCGCCACATATTCGAACAGCCGGCGCAGCTTCTGCGCCTCGGGCATCGAGCGCACCTTGGCGGTCGGTCCGATCGGGATGTCGAGCACCAGGTGATTCGAGCCGGCCGCGATCTTCTTCGACAGGATGGAGGCCACCATCTGGCCCGGCGAATCGAGCGAGAGCGGGCGCTCGACCGAGATCAGCACATCGTCGGCTGGCGACAGGTCGGCGGTGCCGCCCCAGGCCAGGCAGGCGCGGTGCTCGCGCACGATTTCCTGCAGCCGCGCCAGCGGCAGCTCGACATCGGCCAGCACCTCCATGGTGTCGGCAGTGCCGGCCGGCGAGGTGATCGCGCGCGAACTGGTCTTGGGGCAGACCAGGCCATGGGCGGCGACGATCGGCACCACCAGCATCGAGGTCCGGTTGCCCGGAATGCCGCCGATGCAATGCTTGTCGACCACCAGGCGCTCATGCCAGTCGATGCGACGGCCGGAGGCGATCATGGCCTCGGTCAGGAAATAGACCTCCTCGCGATCGAGCTCGCCACGGTTGGTCGCCACCACGAAGGCCGACAGCTCGATCTTGGAATAGCGGTGCTCGGCGATGTCGCGCACGATGGACTCGAACTCCGCGCGCCCGAGTCGCTCGCCATCGATCTTGCGGTGCAGCGCCGCGATCGAGGCTGGCGGCTCGGCCTGCGCGATCGTCACCGGATGGCCCTTGGGCACCCCGAGCTGGTCGAAGGCGTCCTCGGACAGCCCGACCTCGTGGCACTGCACGATGCGCGGGTCGCTCGTGACATTGAGCGTGGCCAGGATGCGGCGGCCATTGGCCCGGATCTCGACCTTGGACAGGGCCTGGAAACCCTCGGCACGGTAGACCGCGCAATCGTGGTTCAGGTAGGCGACGTTTTCGCGGTAGGTGTCGATCGCGACGCGGCGCAGGCGCAAGGGGGCGGTGGCGGCCTCGGGGGCGACAGGCGGCGTGACCTCGGGGGCGGCAGGGGCGGCGTGGGCAGCGGGTTCGGCAGGCTTCATGGCGGGATCGGTGGCGCAGGTGATGGCGACACGATACTCCTGGTCAGGGCGCTGGCGGCCCGCGGTAGAGCTCGGGCAGGTCGACCAGGCGCTCGCCCAACAGCGCCATGCCCAGATCGCGGCCCCAGCGCAGCGGGCCCGCGGCATGGAAGATCTGGCCGTTGCGGCGCGAGCGCTGCTGAATCCAGGCATTGCGGCGCCAGCGCTTGCGGGCCAGCGTCTGCAGCAGGCCTGGCCAGGCTATGCCTTGGCCGGCAGCGCCATGGCGCCAGTCTGGCTGCGCCAGCAGCCGGCCCAGCGTCCAGGCATCCTCGAGCGCCATCGCGGCGCCCTGGGCCAGATAGGGCCGGGTCGGGTGCGCCGCATCTCCGAGCAGCGCCACCCGACCCTGCGCATGTTCGTGCGGACCGCGCATCGGCGCACGGGCATTGAGCGGCCAGAGGCGCCAGTCGGGCACGGCCTGCAGCAGCCGGTCGAAGTCGCCATGCACGGACCCGAGCGCCCGGCGCAGCTGCGACGCCTGCGCCGCGTGGTCCCAGCTCTCGGGATCAGGCGGGATCGGGCCCTCGACCACCACGATCACGTTCATCGCGGCGCCGGCACGCACCGGGTAATGCACCGCGTGCAGCCCCGGCGCGAGCCAGGCCGTGACCTGGTTGCGGCGCAGCTCGGGCGGCAGGTCGGCCATCGGCACCAGGCCGCGGTAGGCCAGGTCGCCACTGAAGATAGGCGCGCCATCGGCCAGCAGCTGGCCACGCACCCGGCTCCAGAGACCGTCGCAGCCCAGCAAAGCACTGGCCTGATAGCGGCTGCCGTCCTCGGTCTGCAGCCGGACGCCGTCGGCGTCCTGCTCGAAAGCCTGCAGGCGCTGGCGCAGCCGGCAATCGACCTGGCTGCTGCCTTGCAGCTGGCGCAACAGGATCTGGTGCAGGTCGGCGCGGTGGATGGTCGCGTAGGGCTGGCCGTAGCGCTGCTGCATCGCGGCACCCAGCGTCAGGCCGCCAAGCTGGACCCCCGAGCGGGCGTCGCGCACGGCCAGGCGCTCGGGAAATGCCGCCACCTCGCGCAGCGCCGGCAGCAGGCCCCAGTCGTGCAGCACGCGCACCGCGTTGGGGCCGAGCTGGATGCCGGCCCCGACCTCGGAGAAGGCCTCGGCCTGCTCCAGCAGCGTTACCTGCAGCCCGGCACGCTGCGCCACCAGGGCCGCGCTCAGGCCCGCCATGCCGCCACCGATCACCAACAAATCATCCATGGACCGATTGTGCCGGATCGGGACTGGGGTCCGAGCGCTGCCGGCTTCAGCGCAACACCGGCGTCGCGCGCTGCATCAGCTGCATGGCACTTTCGCCGACGCCAGCGCCAAAGCGCTTGGCCAGGCGCGAAGCCACGTTCTCGTGCTGGGTGTAGTCGACGATGTCCTCGGCCTTGACCACCTCGCGCGCGACCTGGTCGAGGCTGCCGTAATCATCGGCCAGTCCGAGCGCGATCGCCTTCTGGCCGCTCCAGGCCAGACCGCTGAACAGCTCGGGGGTTTCCTTTAGCCGGTCGCCACGCCCGGTCCTGACCACGTCGATGAACTGGGCATGGATCTCGTTGAGCATGTCCTGCGCATAGGCGCGATGGGTCGCATTCTGCGGACTGAAGGGGTCGAGGAAGCCCTTGTTGACGCCCGCCGTCAGCAGCCGGCGCTCGACGCCGACCTTGTCCATCAGCCCGGTGAAGCCGAAGCCGTCCATCAGCACGCCGATGCTGCCGACGATGCTGGCCTTGTCGACATAGATCTGGTCGGCCGCCGCCGCGATGTAGTAGGCGGCCGAGGCGCAGGTCTCCTCGACCACGGCATAGACCGGCTTGTCGTGCAGCTTCTTGAGCCGGTGGATCTCGTCGTTGATGATGCCGGCCTGCACCGGGCTGCCGCCCGGCGAGTTGATCAGCAACACCACCGCCTTGGCGCCCTTGTCCTCGAAGGCCGAACGCAGCGAGCCGAGCAGGAACTGCGAGCTGGCCTCGGTATCGGCCGCGATCTCGCCGCGGATCTCGATCAGCGCGGTATGCGGCGTGCTGATCGAGGCGCTGTCGGGCATCTCGCGGTAGGCCATCCAGAGCAGCACTGCGAACAGCGCCAGCCAGAGCAGGCGGATCCTGACCTTCCAGCGCCGCGCGGTGCGCTGTTCCTCGAGTGCGGCAAATGCCAGCCGTTCCAGCGTCTTGCGCTCCCAGGAGGCATCGGCAGGAGCTTGGGGGCTGGACGCGGGCGGGCTGACGCTGCCGGCGGAATCCTGTAGGGGGTCTTGCATGGGGGGAGTCAGGTAGCGGCGGGCACGAAATCCTGTCCTGACTGCCAGTACACGATCCCATCCCGCTCCAATAGAGGTATTTTCACCAGCGGACCGCGACCGGGACCGCCGATGCAGGCCCCAGTGTCGGGTAAAAACAACGCTCCATGTGCCGCGCAGACCAGATACTGGCCCGCCGCATCAAAAAAGCGGTCAGGCAGCCAGTCCAGCTCAAGCGCGACATGGCTGCAGCGGTTCAGATAGGCCTGCACCCGGCCTTGATGGCGCAGCGCGAAGGCCCGGCAGGGCCGACCCTGATGCAGCAGCTCGAAGCTCCGGGCCAAGCCTCCGTCCTGCAGCGATTCACCGGCACAGAGCAGCTGCCAGCAGGGATCGAGGTCGGTGGACGGCTTCATGGCCGCTGACCTTAACCGATCAACGGTGAAAAATCCTGACAATAGCGGCCATGATGCAACTACACCCAATGTCCCAAGGCAAGCGTGCGCTGGTGCTGGGCTCGACCTCGCGCTACCGGCGCGAACTGCTCGAGCGGCTGCGCCAGCCGTTCGAGGTGCTGGCCCCCGAAGTCGACGAAACCCCGCTGGCCGGCGAAGCCCCGGCCGCGCTGGCGCAGCGCCTGGCACTGGCCAAGGCACGTGCCGTCGCCGCGCAGCGCCCCGGCGCGATCGTGATCGGCAGCGACCAGGTCGCTGACCTCAACGGCGAGCCGCTCGGCAAGCCCGGCAATCATGAGCGCGCCGTGGCCCAGCTGCGCCGCATGAGCGGCCAGACCGTGCTGTTCCAGACCGCGCTGGCCGTGGTCTGCCTGGAAACCGGCTTCGAGGCGAGCGAACTCGCGCTGGTCAAGGTCGTGTTCCGCCAACTCGACGACGCGACGATTGAGCGCTACCTGCGCGCCGAAGAACCCTACGACTGCGCCGGCAGCGCCAAGAGCGAGGGGCTGGGCATCGCGCTGCTGGAGCGCATCGACAACGACGACCCGACCGCGCTGATCGGCCTGCCACTGATCCACACCGCCCGCCTGCTGCGCCAGGCCGGGCTGCAGCTGCCATGAGCGCGGCGCCGCCACGCGGCAAGCTGTACCTGGTGCCGACACCGCTCGACTTCGGCTGCGAGGTCGATGCCGGACTCGGCGCTGCCCTGCCAGAGCAGACCATCGCGATTGCCGCCCGCATCACGCATTGGGTCACCGAGAACGCCAAGAGCACGCGCGCCTTCCTCAAGCGGGTCGGCACGCAACAGCCGCTGGCCGCAGCACTGCAGGAGCAGCGCATCACCGAACTGCCGCGCGAGGTGCACAAGAAGGGCGACCACGACGCCGGCGGCGGCTTCGATGCCAAACCGCTGCTGGCGGCAGCGCTGCAGGGACAGGACATCGGACTGGTCAGCGAGGCCGGCATGCCGGCGATCGCCGACCCCGGCAGTTCGGTCGTGCGCGCCGCGCATGCGCTCGGCATTGAAGTGGTGCCGCTGGTCGGGCCGATCTCGCTGCTGCTGGCACTGGCCGCCAGCGGGCTCAACGGCCAGAACTTCGCCTTCGTCGGCTACCTGCCGGCTGACGTGACCGGCCGCGCGCAGCGCATCCGCGAGCTAGAAGCGCTGGCGCAGAAGACCGGCCAGACCCAGCTCTTCATCGAGACCCCCTACCGCAACGCCGCGCTGCTGCAGGGCCTGCTGCAGACGCTCAAGGGCACGAGCCGGCTGGCGGTCTGCTGCGGCATCACGCTGCCGCAGCAGCGGGTCCAGAGCGGGCTGGTGGCGGACTGGAAGCAGCGCGCTGCCACGCTGCCGCTGGAGCTGCCGGCGGTGTTCCTGATCGGGAAGTGACGGATAGGCGCAGCAGCACGCCCAGCGCGCTGGAGCCAACCAGCGCCAGCGCGTGCGCCTGATCGATCTGAGGCTGGGACGCAACCATCAGCGAATCATTCAGCACAAAACAAAAAACCCGTCAACAAGCAATGTTAAGCTGATAGGACACGGTGAATCGGGGCTGCTGCTCGATCCGGGACGGCCAGGCATGGCCTGAACGCCGGCCCGCCCTGCCCCGCCGTGAAGGCCAAGTTGTCCGCAAAAAAATTCGATTCCCCCAACCTCAGGAAACAACCAATGCGCTCCCTCAACAACCAGACCGTCGGCGAGGCCATCGGCCATGAAATGATCCTCGCAGTGCTGTTCGCGTCGCAAGACAAGATCGACTCCGCGGCCCTGACCGAGATCAGCCAGTCGCTGATCCACTCCAACCTGCTCGATGCGATCGAGTTCCTGGACCCCGAGGAAAAGCAGGAAGTGCTCGACTCGGCACAGAATGCGGTCGAGCGCGTCAAGAACCTGGCCGCCGCGATCCGCGCCTCGGCGAGCAAGCAAGCCGACTGAGCGCCGTCGCAACGGCGCGCCGGCACAACTCCGGCACGCGGGAAATGCCAGTCAGTTGAATCCTGGCTGGGATTTTCTGGCTGGCTGCGAATGCCAGTTGCCGGTTTCCATGCAGATGGCAACCTCGCAGTCGTCGAAGATGTGCAGCTTCGCGACCTTCAAGCGCACGCCGAGGATGCCGGGCAGGCGTCCCAGACGCAGCGCGAGCTGGCCGACCAGGCTTTCGAGCAGGTTCACGTGGCCGGCTGTGCATTCGCTCACGATGAGCTGGCGCACCTCGCGGTAGTCCAGCACCTGTTCGATATGGTCGCCCGGGCGCAGCGGCTGCAGGCCCTGGTGGAGCTCGACATCGACCCGGATCGCTTGCGGAGCGGTCTTTTCATGCGCGAGGATGCCGATCGGCGCCTCGATGCGCAGCCCCGAAAAGCTCAGCACCTGGCGCCCGCACAAGGGCGCCAGGTGCTGATCGATCTCGACCGCCGGGCAGTTCGGTGCCATGACGGTGTCGGCCGTCATGGTGACTTGACGGTAGGCGCTTCCCAGGGCTGGAACGCCACCTCGCCGGCTGCCTGGAAGGCGCGCTCGGCCGAACGCAAGGTGTTCTCGATCAGCATGGTGACCGTCATCGGTCCGACGCCGCCAGGCACCGGCGTGATCCAGGACGCCTTTTCCTTCACCGCGTCGAAACACACGTCGCCGACGATGCGGCCATCCGGCAGCCGGTTGATGCCGACGTCGATCACGATCGCCCCTTCCTTGACCATCTGCGGCACGATCAGGCCGGGCTTGCCGGCGGCGACGATCAGGATGTCGGCCAGGATGGTGTGCTGGGCCAGGTCGCGCGTCTTGGCGTGGCAGATGGTCACCGTGGCTTCGCGCTGCAGCAGCATCAGGCCCATGGGCTTGCCGACGATGTTGCTCGCGCCCACCACCACCGCGTTCTTGCCGGCCACGTCGATGCCTGTCGTGTCGAGCAGCAGCTGCACGCCGTAGGGCGTGCAAGGCGGAAAGATGCTGTTGCCGCTGACCAGGGCGCCCACGTTGTAGAGGTGAAAGCCGTCCACATCCTTGTGCACCGAGATCGCCTCCAGCACCCGGGCCAGCTGGATATGCGGCGGCAACGGCAGCTGGATCAGGATGCCGTGGATGCTGTCGTCCTGGTTCAGCTGCTCGATCGTGCGCAGCACCTCGGCCTCGCTGACATCGGCAGCCAGTCCCAGGTGCAGGGAGCGCACACCGCACTCCTCGCAGGCCTTGATCTTGTTGCCGACATAGACCCGGGAGGCCGGGTTGTCGCCGACCAGGATCACGGCCAGACCGGGCGAGACGCCCCGGGCCTTGAGCTGCTCGACGCGCTGTCGAAAGCCGATGCGCAGCTGTTTGGCCAGGGCCTTGCCGTCGATGATCTGTGCGGTCATGGCCTATCCTTCAGCGAAACACCACGGTCTTGTTGCCGTCGATCAGCACGCGGTCTTCGAGGTGGTAGCGCAGGCCTCGGGCCAGCACCGCCTTCTCCACGTCCTTGCCGCTGCGCACCAGTTCCTCGGGCACGTCGGAGTGATCGATGCGGATCACGTCTTGCTCGATGATCGGGCCCTCATCGAGGTCGGAGGTCACGTAGTGGCAGGTCGCGCCGATCAGCTTGACACCGCGCTTGAAGGCCTGGTGGTAAGGCTTGGCCCCGACGAAGCTGGGCAGGAAGCTGTGGTGGATGTTGATGATCTGGCCCGGGAACTTGTCGCACAGCCCGGGCGACAGGATCTGCATGTAGCGCGCCAGCACCATCACGTCGGCCTCGGCCTCGACATACAGCTGCTCGACCTTGGCGTAGGCCTCGGCCTTGGTGTCGGGCGTGACCGGCACATGGTGGAACGGGATGCCGTGCCACTCGACCAGGCCGCGGAAGGTCTCGTGGTTGGAGATCACGCAGGGGATGTCGATGTCGAGCTCGCCCGACTGCCAGCGTCCCAGCAGGTCGTAGAGGCAATGCTCCTGCTTGCTGACCAGGATCACGACGCGCTTCTTGCGCGCGCTGTCCGAGATGCGCCATTTCATGTCAAAGGGCGCGGCGATCTTGGCGAACTCGGCACGCAGGGTATCGATGTCGAGCGTCAACGAGTCGGCCAGCAGCTCCTGGCGCATGAAGAATCGCTGCGACTCGGTATCGGCGTGGTGGCTGGCCTCGGTGATCCAGCCGCTGTGCGTGGCAAGGAAATCGCTGACGGCGGCAACGATGCCGACACGGTCGGGGCAGGACAGGGACAGGGTATAGCGGCGGGTGGTGGTAGTCATGGCGTGAATCAGTCCTTGGCCGTGCGTTTGGTTTTCTGGGGATCGTCGAACGGCAGGCTGGCCGTCGTGGCGGCGCAGGTCAGCGCGGCGCCGCGCAGCTCGAGTGCGCGGCCGGGCACGGCATAGGCCGGGTCCAGGCGGGCGATGGCCATCGAGCGCTGGGTCAGGCGCGACACCATGCCGCAGGTCACGAAGCCCACCTTCTGGTCGCCGTCCCACAGGCCGTCGCCGGCTTGCGCGGCTTCGAGCTGCTGCAGCTCGACGCCGAAGATCTTGAAGCGCTCCTTGCCCTGCAGGCGGTAATGTTCAGCCGCGCCGCGGAACTCGGTCTTGCCCGGCGAGACCGTGAAGTCCAGCCCGAGCTCCCACAGCGTGTCGCCGATCGGTTCGCCCTCCATCGGGTACATGTCGGAGTTGTCGTAGGGGTAGAACATCAGCGAGCTCTCCACGCGCAGCCAGTCCAGCGTGGTGAACGAGCAGGGCATGATGCCCATGGCCTTGCCCTCGGCCAGCACCTTGTCCCAGATGGCGGGCGCATCGGCGGCCTTGCAGAAGATCTCGTAGCCGCGCTCGCCGGTGTAGCCGGTGCGCGAGAGCATGATCGGTGCGCCAAACAGCGTGGTGTGCATGTGGTGGAAATACGGCAGCTGGCGCACGCCAGGCACGAACTTTTCCAGGAAATCCACCGCCAGCGGGCCTTGCAGCGACAGGTCATGCAGGTCGTCATCGAACAGGATCGCCACGTTGCGGCCGAGCGCACCGCGGGTCAGGATCTCGTGGCCCTGGCCCGCGCCATGCACCACCATGAAGGCGTTGGGCGAGATGCGGTAGATCACGCAGTCGTCGATGAACTTGCCAGCCTCGTTGAGCATGCAGGCGTAAACCGACTTGCCCGGGTAGAGCTTGCTGACGTTGCGCGTGGTGGCCTGGTTCAGCAGAGCTTCGGCGTGCGGGCCGACCAGGTGCACTTTCTTCAGGCCCGACACGTCCATCAGGCCGGCCTTGGTGCGGATGGCTTCGTGTTCGTCGGCCAGGTCGGTGGAATAGGTCCAGGGCGTGCCCAGGCCGTTCCAGTCGCCCAGGGTAGAGCCGAGTGCGCGATGTCGATCGGCCAGGGCTGTGATGCGCCAAGAGGTCATGTGATGCTCCAGTCAGAAGGTGAACAAAGAGGGAAGAAGGAATTCAGATGGCGGCGGCCAGCTCGGCGGTCTCGGCCTCGGTGCCCTTGCTGATCGCGCTGCCATCGTCAAACGCGGCGAGATACGCCACGGCAGTGGGCAGGAAGCGGCTCAGGCCCTTGTATTCGGCCAGCGGCGGCGGCAGCGTGGCGAGCACGCGCGACAGGCGCTTGCCCCACTTGGGCACCCGCACCAGCTCGTCGAGCGAGGCCAGGTAGCAGCGGATCGGGAACAGCAAGGCGTTGCTGCGCGGCAGGCGCCACAGGGTCTGCAGCTCCACGCGCAGGTGCAGCTTGCGGCCGATGTTCTCGGGGGTCAGCGAGGCGCGGTCCGGGCCCCATTCGGGGAAGGTCTCGGGCGCGGTATCCAGGCGCGGGTTCACCGTCATGGTCCAGTTCAGGCGGCGCACCGGTTGGCCCTGGCGGATCATCAGCAGGTATTTCAGGGCACGCTCGAACACGCCGGCCTGGTGCGCCAGCGGCACCGGGCCGTGCCACTGCATGAAGCTCATGCCGACGTTGAAGTCGAGCGACCAGTCGGCCTGCGAGGTCACCATGCCGGCGTCGAGGAACAGGTTGTCCTCGCGCTGGTCGCAGATCGCGAAATCGCCCTGGGCCTGGCGCGTGATGTACTCGAACGGGCCGCAAGGCAAGGTGGCGGCGTCGCCGAACACGAAACTCTGCTCGATGCCCAGCGGGCGGTTGATCCAGGTCCAGTGGGCGCCGAAGTCGGTGCCGGTCTTGCTGAGCGAGAAATGCTCGGGGTAGTCAGCGCTCAGGCTGTCCATCAGCAGTTCCAGCGTGTCCCACTCGGCCATCTGCATGTGAGGCAGCACCTGGCAGCGGCCCGGGTCGCGCTCGAGCGTGATCGCCTTGTCGCGGCATTCAGCGATGTAGTGCTCGTCGACGTCGAAGCCGTGCTCATAGACCGCGCTCGCGCCCTTGGGCTGGTGCGGCTCCATGTTGACGCTGTACATGTACTGGTCGTCAGGAAAGGGGAACGGGAAGCGCAGGATGGCCTCGTCGCTGTTGCGGTAGCTGTAGTCGCCGCGAAAGGTCTCGTCGGGTTTGAAAACGATGGACATGGTGGTCTGGGCCTTGAAAGAGGAAAACCTTCAGAGATCGAGCACGAGGCGCGCTCCGCGGGCGCGCGAGACGCAGGGCATGATCAGCCGGCCTTGTGCCTTGTCGCTGGCACTCAGGTAGTGGTCGCGGTGCTCGGCTTCGCCTTCGAGCAGTGGCGTCACGCACACGCCGCAGGCGCCGCCGCGGCATAGACAGGGCGCGGCCACCCCCAGGCGCTCGATCGCTTCGAGCAGGCTTTCGTCTTCGCCCACCCGCACGCTCTGGCCGCTCTTTTTCAGCACCGCCTCGAACGGGGCGCCGCCGCTGCTCGCCGCGCCGAACAGCTCGCTGTGCACCTGGCTGGCGGGCCAGCCCTGGGCCTGGGCCGCGTCCAGCACGGCCTGGTTCAGCTCGGCCGGGCCGCAGACATAGAGATGGGTGCCGGCCGGCTGCCGGGCCAGCAGCGCCGGGATGTCGAGGCGATGGCCCTCGGCATCCCAGTGGAAGAACACCTGCGGATCGCCTGCCGGCAGCCAGGGCGCGAACACCTCGCGTTCGGATTCGCGGCAGCACAGGTGCAGCGCATAGCCGCTGGCCTTGACGCCCGCATCCTGGAGGTAGGACAGGAACGGCGTGATGCCGATGCCGCCCGCGATCATCAGGTGCTGACGCGCGCGACGTTGCGGCGGGAACAGGTTGGCCGGCAGCTGGGCCTCGATCACGTCGCCCAGTTGCAAGCGCTCATGCACCGCCGCCGAGCCGCCACGCGAGGTCGGCACGCGGCGCACGATGATGTCGTACTGGCTGCGGCTGCCCGGCGGGTTGATCAGCGAATAGGCGTTGCGGTGCACACGGCCCTGGCCGGGCAGGTTGAACAGCACATGCGAGCCCGCGCCATTGGGTGGCAGCGCCGATCCGTCGACACTGGCCAGGCTGAGTTGACGCAGACTGGGGGCGATGTCATTGACCGCCACCACCTTGAGTTTCAAACCGCTCGAGATCATGGAAACAGCTCCTCACGCACGGGCCGTTGGCCCGGCACCTCGGCGTCGACCATCACGCCCATGAAGGCGCCATGGCGACGGGAAAAATGATCGCGCACCAGAAGCTCGCGTCCGCAGCCCGCGCAAGCCACGGTGGAGCTGCTCACGCCCTCGGTGAAACCATGGCAATGGGTACACCAGACGCGCCGGCGCTGGCTGCCCGCATGGGCGAGCTGGATCTGGCTCTCGGCCAGACCCAGCTCGCGCGCGGCCAGGAACACCGACCAGACAAAGGGCTCGCTGCCCTGCACGCAGAGCCGGTCGCTCACGCGCAGCGGCCACTGGCCGGCCAGTGCGCTGGCCGCGGCCTTGAGGTCGGCCAGCCGCGTGACCGGACCCAGGCCCATGGCCGGTTGCAGCGACCCGATCGACCAGACCTGCAGGCGTTCGGCCACCGGGGCGAAGGCGCTGGCCAGCTCGGCCAGCAAGACCTCGTCCATGGACGGTGCGTCGAGCACCAGCCAGTGGCGACCGGCGGCCAGCTCGGGTGCGAGCGGCAGATAGACCGGCCGGCTTGTGACCTCGGAGGGCGGTAGCTTCATGGTGCGCTCCTGGGCTCAGCCGAGGTTGTGACCAGGAATCCACTGGGTGCCGGCCAGTGGCACCTTGGCCATGGCGGCGGCTTCCACCGTCAGGGCCACCAGGTCTTCCGGCTCCAGATGGTGCACGTCCTGCTTGCCGCAGGCGCGCGCCAGCGTGGTCAGCTCCATGGTCAAGGTCTTGAGGTAGTTCTTGACATGCTTGGCGCCGTTGTCGGGCTCAAGGCGCTGCTCCAGGATCGCGTCTTGCGTGGTCACGCCCACCGGGCATTTGCCGGTGTGGCAGTGGTGACAGTAACCGGCCTGGGTACCGAGCGCGGTGTAGTCGGCCTCGGCACTATGGGTCTGGCCACCTTGCTGGTAGGAGTCGCGGTTGCAACCCAGGGCCATCAGCACCCCCTGGCCAATCGCCACGGCATCGGCGCCCAGGGCCAGGGCCTTGGCCACGTCGGCGCCGCTGCGAATGCCGCCCGAGACGATCAGTTGCACCTTGCCGATCATGTCCAGGTCCTGCAGCGCGGCCACGGCCTGGCGCACCGCCGCCAGCGTGGGAATGCCGGCGTGCTCGATGAAGCAGGTCTGCGTGGCAGCCGTGCCACCTTGCATGCCGTCGACCACCACCACGTCGGCGCCGGCGTGCACCGCCAGCTTGACGTCGTTGTAGACCCGGGTCGCACCGACCTTGACATAGATCGGCTTTTCCCAGTCGGTGAGTTCACGCAGCTCCTGGATCTTGATCGTCAGGTCATCCGGGCCGGTCCAGTCGGGATGACGGCTGGCCGAACGCTGGTCCACGCCTTGCGGCAGGGTGCGCATCTGGGCCACACGCGGGTTGACCTTCTGGCCCAGCAGCATGCCGCCGCCGCCCGGCTTGGCGCCCTGGCCGAGCACGATCTCGATCGCATCGGCGCGGCGCACGTCGTCGGGGTTGAAGCCGTAGCGCGAGGGCAGGCACTGGTAGACCAGGGTCTTGGACGACTGGCGCTCTTCCGAGGTCATGCCGCCGTCGCCGGTGGTGGTGGTGGTGCCCATGGCGGTCGCGGCCTTGCCCAGGGCTTCCTTCACGTTGGCCGACAGGGCGCCAAAGCTCATGCCGGCGATCGTGATCGGGGTGTCGAGCACCACCGGCTTCTTGGCGAAGCGCGTGCCCAGCACGGTCCTGGTCGAGCATTTTTCCCGGTAGCCCTCGAGCGGGTAACGCGAGAGCGAGGCGGTCAGGAACACCAGATCGTCGAAGTGCGGCAGCTTGCGCTTGGCGCCCAGGCCGCGGATCTCGTACAGGCCGGTGCTGGAGGCACGGTGGATGTAGTCCAGCGTGCTGCGGTCAAAGCTGGCCGACTCCTCGCGTTGCAGGCGTTTGAAATGGATGGGGTGTTCGGTGCTGTTTGACATGTCAATAGTCCTGATCGGCGTCGGCATTCCAGTGGTAGAGACTGCGGGCCGAAGCCACGCGCTTGAAGTCCGTCGGGGCATGGGCCAGGCCGGCCTTGGCCAGCAGATCGGCCAGTGCCGTGGTGTCGGCTTCGGTCAGGGGTTCGAGCTGGGCGTCGGCGCCCAGGCTCTTGATCTCGCCCTTGACGTAGATCACGGCCTCGTACAGCGAGTCGCCGAGCGCGTCGCCGGCATTGCCGCAGATCACCATCCGGCCAGCCTGGGCCATGAAGCCCGAGAAACTGCCGACCGAACCGCCGACCACGATGTCGCCACCCTTGAGCGAGATGCCGCAGCGCAGGCCGGCGTCACCGTCGATCACGAGCAGGCCGCCATGGGCCGAAGCGCCGGCGCCGTTGGAGGCAAAGCCCTTCACGTGCACCTTGCCGCTCATCATGTTTTCGGCGACGCCGGTGCTGGCGCTACCTTCGATCGTCACGTCGGCGAACTTGTTCATGCCGGCGGCGTAATAACCGGCATGGCCCTTGATGGTCACGCTGACCGGGGCATTGATGCCGACCGCGATGTTGTGCGCACCGTCAGGGTGCAACACCTCGACATGCTGGCCGGCCAGGGATTCGGGGCTGCCGTGCAGGTGCTGATTGAGCTCGCGCACGCTCTGGCGGCTCAGATCGAAAGTCAGATTTTCCATACGTACATCTCCTCGGGGGCGGGTTCAAAGACGGTCGCGTGCTCGATGCCCGGCAGGTGGGCGAGCGAACGGAATTCGGAGGCGATAGCGACGTAGTCGTCGGTCTCGGCGACCACGGCGGGCTTGCAGGCGAACGGATCGCGGATCAGGGCCAGCTCGGTGGAGGTGCCCATCAGGAAGGTGTAGAAACCGTCCAGCGCTTCGAAGGCCTTCTGCAGCGCGGTGTGCAGGTCGTCGCCTTCGCGCAGCCGCCATTCCAGGAAACGGCAAGCGGCCTCGGTGTCGTTGTCGGTCTCGAACTTGATGCCGCGCGGCTCCAGCATGCGACGCACGCCGTTGGGGTTGGACAGCGAGCCGTTGTGCACCAGGCAGAAGTCCTCGCCCGCGGTGAAGGGGTGGGCGCGATCCGGGGTCACGGCCGATTCGGTGGCCATGCGGGTGTGACCCACCAGGTGGCTGCCGACCAGCTTGCTGAAGTCGTAGCGCTCGGCGACTTGGGCCGGCGTGCCGATGTCCTTGTAGAGGTCAATGCGACGGCCGGTCGAGAGGATGTGCAGCTTGTCCTCGAACGCCTTGATGAAGGCCTTGACCGGATCGGCCGGACCCTCAAACGTGAAGATCGCGTGATTGCCCTTGGTCTGGATATGGGCCTTGACCTTCAGCTCGGCGTTCAACGCGTCGACCAGGGCGACCCAGTCGTAGCCCGCACCGGCTTCGGTCAGACCCGAATACAGGCTGATCTTGCGCTGGCCCTCGGGCAGCGGCTGGCCAAAGACGGCCATGCCGGCCGAGTCCGGACCACGGTCGTGCATGCCGATCAGCATCGGCACCATGAGCTCGCCGAGCTGGCTGTACAGCTCGGGTTTTTTCAACAAAAGTCCAACAATTCCACACATGATTGCTTCCTTAAAAAAACTCGAGGTACTGCTTGACTTCCCACTCGGAGACATGGCGCATGTACTCGATCCACTCCATGCGCTTGAACTTGAGGAACTCACCCGTGACCGGACCCAGGGCATCCCGAATCACGCTGTCGGCTTCCAGGGCATCGAGTGCGGCATTCAGGTTCTGCGGCAGCAGGCCGATGCCGGCCTCCTTGAGCTGGGCCTCGCTCCACTCGTAGAGGTTCACGTTGCGCGGCGCGCCCGGATCCATCTTCTTGGCGATGCCGTCCAGGCCGGCCGCGATCACGGCAGCCGTGGCCAGGTAGGGGTTGCAGGCGCCGTCGGGCAGGCGCAATTCGAGCCGGCCCTTCGGGATGCGCACCATCGTCGAGCGGTTGTTGTCGCCGTAGCTGATGTAGGCCGGGGCCCAGGTGGCGCCAGTCAGTGAACGGCCGACCACCAGACGCTTGTAGGAGTTGACAGTGGGCGCACACAGGGCGGTCAACGCGGGAGCGTGATGCAGCAGGCCGGCCATGAACTGATAGGCCATCGGCGAGAGTTCGAGGCCGTTCGGGTCGCTCTTGTCCTGGAACAGGTTGCGCTTGCCGTCGCCGATCGACAGATGCATGTGCATGCCGTTGCCAGGGCGGTTGGCGAAGGGCTTGGGCATGAAGGAGCAGATCAGGCCGAGCTCGTTGGCGATCTCGCTGGCCGCCATCTTGAAGAAGATGAAGTGGTCACACGAAGTCAGGCAATCGGTGTAGGTGTAGTTGAGCTCGAACTGGCCGTTGGCGTCTTCGTGGTCGATCTGGTAGACATCGATGCCAGTGCCGCGCATGGCGTCGGAGAGTTTTTCCAGGAACACCCGGGTGCGCGACAGACCCTTGTAGTCGTAGCAGGGCTTGGCCAGGTTGTCGCTGGCGTCGTGCGGCACGATGGCGCCATCGTCGTTGCGACGCAGCAGCGAAAACTCGGGCTCCAGGCCGGTGAACATGGTCAGGCCCTGTTCGGCCAGACGCGCGACCTGTGTCTTGAGCACGACGCGGCTGTCGAACTTCCAGGGCTCGCCTTCGACATGGCCTTCGCAGATGATGCGCGCCAGGCCAGGCTGCCAGGGCACGAGCGAGACGGTCTGCAGATCGCCGACCGCCATGAAGTCAGGACCGTGCGGCTCGATGCCCACGCCGGAGATCGCGAAGCCGGCAAAGCCCGCACCGTCGGTCATGATGGTGTTCAAATGGTCCACCGGCACCGACTTGGCCTTGGCCACGCCGTGGATGTCGACAAACTGCGCCAGCACATAGCGGACGCCCTGGGACTTGAGGTAGGCCTGGGTTTCCTCGACACGGGCAAAGCGTTTCGGGGGCACCAACCCGCCCGACTCGGGCGGGTTGACCAATGGGACTGCGAGTGTGTTCAAGAGAAAGCTCCTTAGGTTGGCAATCAGGGTTCGGCTACTGGGCTCGGTGGCGTCGATCGTGGTGCGAGGTCAACGTCCATGTTTCTTCTTATGCAACATTTGTGCCTGATATGAATATTTCAGCTTTCGCGCCACGTACACTTTTTTCCCTACCAAGAACAAGGAGCAGGTTTTGATCAAGCAGGGTGACAAGCCGGCGGTTTCGATCGAGGAATCGGTCGGATCGGCCATCAAGGAGCTGCGCCAGCGCCACGGACTGACCATTGCGCAGGTGTCGGAGCAAGCCAGCATCAGCCGCGGCATGCTCTCGAAGATCGAGAACGGGCAGACGGCGGCCGGCATGGAGACGCTGGCGCGCATTGCGCGGGCGCTGGGCGTATCGATGTCGATGCTGTTCAGCAAATACGACGTGACGGCGAGCACCGCGCAGCACATCAAGAAGGGCAAGGGCATGGAGGTGGTGCGTCGTGGCACCAAAAGCGGGCATACCTACCATCTGCTCGCCTATGACCAGGGCCCGGTCAAGCTGTTCGAGCCCTTCCTGATCACGATGGAAGACGACACCGAGCAGTACCCCACGTTCCAGCATCCGGGCACCGAGCTGCTCTACATGCTCGAAGGCAGGCTGGAATACCGCTGCGGAACGGATACCTATCTGCTGGAACCCGGTGACTCGCTGACCTTCCCGGGCGAGGTGGCGCACGGCCCCGAGAAACTGGTGAAGTTCCCGATCAAGTTCCTGTCGTTCATCGTCTACCCGCGCAGCGCGGAGTAGCACGCCCGGCGCCGGCGTTCAGCGCAGGGCCGTGACCAGCAACAGGCTGTTCGGCTCGCTCGGCGCCAGGTGACCTGGTGCTACCTGGTCCTGCAGGTGCAGGCCTTCACCTTCGGCCAGGACCAGCGGTTCGGTCCCGGACCGGGTCAGCTCGAATCGACCGCGCAGGACCAGCAGCAGCAGATCGGGCGCGCACGGCAGCGGCACCGTGTCTTGCTCGACGATCAGCAGATCGGCCTGGGCCTGGCCGCGCCGCACCATCACGTTCCACAGCTGGGTCGGCTGCTCCGGTGCCGCGCACTGCAGAGCCAGTTCGCCGGGAAACTGCGCGAAGGAACCCGGCCCGTCGAAGTGCCAGGCCTCGGTCTTGCCGCTCAGGCACAGTCCGCCGCCGCGGACCATGACTGCGGTGCGGTCCATGCCGTCGAAACGCGAGAACGGCCCGGCGGCGCCGATGTCGGCCACGCTGACGCGCCAGTACGGCTGATCGGCCGGGCCATGACTGGCGACCGTGCGTGTCCAGCCGCCACCGTTCTTCCAGGCCTCGCGCGGCAAGGCCTCGATGGCAAAGCGCCGCAGCGAGGGATTGCGGCTCATGCGCCAGTCGCCGCGCGCGGCAGGCCAGCGCTGAGCGCGGGCAGGACCTCGAACAGATCACCGACCAGACCCAGATCGGCGACCGAGAAGATCGGCGCGTCGGGGTCCTTGTTGACGGCCACGATCACGCCCGCGTCCTTGATGCCGGCCAGATGCTGGATGGCGCCCGAGATGCCGAAGGCGAAATAGACATCGGGCGCCACGGTCTTGCCGGTCTGGCCGACCTGGATCGCGTTCGGCGCGAAGCCGGCATCGACCGCCGCGCGCGAGGCCCCGACCGCGGCGCCCAACTGGTCGGCCAGCTGTTCGACCAGTGCCATGTGCTCACGCGCGCCGACACCGCGCCCGGCCGCCACCACCACGCGGGCGCGGCTCAGGTCGGGGCGGCCGCTGTCGATCGACTCGCGGCTTTCCAGCTGGCTGCGGCTGTCGGCGCTGACCGAGTCCAGCGTCACCACGGGACAGGCGAGCTGGGTGCCGGTCGCGGCGGCAAAGCCGGCGGGACGCAGGGTCAGCAGGGTCTTGTCAGCCTGGGCCTCCACGCAGGCGAGCACGCTGCCAGCGTACAGGGGGCGCAGAAAGCGGGGGCCGGCCTCGATCGCCACCACATCGCTCAGGTAGGCCGCCTGCAGACGGGCTGCGGCCCGCGGCAGAGCGCCCCGGTGCAGCACGCGGTGCGCGGCCAGCAGGGTGTCGTAGTCCGGCATCAGCACGCCGATCTGCAACGCCAGGGTTTCGGCCGAAGGCAGTGCCCACTGCGGGTGCTGCGCCAGCAGCACCTGCGAGACGCCGGCCAGGGCGGCGGCGGCCTGCGCCACGACCGCGCAGTCCTGCCCCAGCACCAGCAGATGGACCGGGTCGCCGATTTGCAGGGCGGCGCCGAGCAGGTTCAAGGTGGAGGGATCGAGCTGGGTGCCGTCGTGTTCGGCGATGACGAGGGTGGTCATGGTGCGGGAGCTTCCAGGGTGATGGGGTCAGGCGCCGAACGCGGGCAGGCCGCGCAGGCGGTCGAGCAGCTGCGCAATGCCATCGACGCGCACGCCAGCGGTACGAGCGGGTGGCGTGGCGCAACCGGTGACGCGGAATCTGGCGGCTTGATCAGCCGCGAGTTCGGCCAGCGCCAGCGTCGTGATGGTGGCTTTCTTCGCCTTCATCATGTTGGGCAGGCTGATCGCGCGCGGGTCGCACAGGCGCAGATCGACACCGAGCACGGCGGGCAGCGGCAGGCGCCATTGCTCCAGGCCCAGATCACCATCGCAGTGCACCCGCAGGCCGGCATCGATCAACTCCAGCCGGTTGACCGACATCGCCTGCGGCCAGTCGAGCAGCGCGGCCAGCATCGGCGCCAGGTCGCCCAGGTCATCGTCGATCGCCTGCTTGCCGCACAGCACCAGGTCCACGCCTTCGCGCTGCACCAGCCGGCTCAGCGCCTCGAGCAGCGCCGGGGCATCGCCTTCGCCCGGACCCGGATCGAGCAGGATCGCCGCGTCCGCCCCCATCGCCAGCGCCGTGCGCAGCACGTCCTGCGCCACCGCTGGGCCGCAGCCCACCACCGTGACCCGGCTCGCCTGGCCGGCCTGGCGCAGGCGCACGGCCTGCTCCACGGCGACTTCGTCGAACGGGTTCAGCGACATCTTGAGGCCGTTGGTATCGACCCCGGAGCCGTCGCTGCGCACGCGCACCTTGACGTTGTAATCGACCACGCGCTTGACTGGTACCAGTATGTGCATGTCCATCTCCTTCTGCAGCTCAGGACACCGCGCCCAGGCCGTAGCGGCCGGTGAGCAGCTGGCCGCTGCGGAAACGCTCGTGCGCGTAGGGCGCGAGCGAGACCTCGGTCGGCAGGCCCAGCGCTTCCTGGGCCAGCACCAGGCCGACGCCGGGCGAGAGCTTGAAGCCGTGGCCCGAGAAACCGTAGCCGACCACCAGGCCGGGCACGTCGGGCAGACGGCCGAGCACCGGATTCCAGTCGGGCGTGACGTCGTAGACACCGGTCCACGAAGAGGCCAACCCGGCCTCGCCGAACGAGGGGAAACGCTCGGCCACCTGGCCGCCGACCTCGACCACATAGTCCATCGAGATATCGCCCTGCTCGTTGTCGGGCAGCGCCAGGGTCTCGCCCACCGTGCCTTCGCTGACCAGCATCTGGTTGCCGCCGTAGCTGCGGCAGTACAGCATGCCCGGCGAACCCAGGTCCTTGAACACCGGCATCTTGAAGCTGTAGGCCTCTGGCCCTTCGAGTGCGAGCACGGCATGGCGCTCGGCCTTGACCGGGGTCGGCACGCCGGTCCAGCGTTCGATGTCGCCGGCCCAGATGTTCTGGGTGCTGATCACGGTCTGGCTGTGGAAGCGGCCCTGGTTGGTCTCGACGCCGACGACCCGCCCGTTCTCCATCAGCAGGCGCTCGACGTTGACGCCTTCCATGATCTTGACGCCCTGGCGGCGCGCGGCACGGGCAAACCCGGTCGCCACCAGATAGGCATCGGCAAAACCGGCCTCGGGCTCGTAGCCGATCAGGGCGGCATCGTCGAACTGGGCGATCGGCAGCAGCTCGCGCGCGGCGGCCTGATCGAGCAGCCGCACCTCGACGCCCATGCGCTCCTGGCCGGCCAAGGCCGCGCGCAGGGGTTCGAGCTTGGGGCCGTCAGGCGCGCAGATCAGGTAACCGCACTTGACCAGGCCGGCCGACGCTTCCTCGTCGCCGAGGTAGCCGGCGAAGTCGTTGAACACCGACCAGGAGTGCTTGGCCAGTTCCACGTTCTCGATCACCGAATAGTGGGTACGCAGGATGCCCGAGGACTGGGTGCTGGTGCCCGAGCCGATCTGCAGCCGGTCCAGCACCAGGACCTTGGCGGCCCCTAGGCGCGCGAGGTGGTACGCGACCGAACTTCCGATCACACCGGCACCGATCACGATGGCGTCATAACTCTGCATGGGAGACCTTTCTGGGCTTGGGATGGGTTGGCAATGGAGTTGAGCTTAGAAGCCGCTGGCCGGTCGCCACACAACTGAAGCAAATCTGATGCTATGTTTTGGTTTTTCGAATGCTACGGCGACTGCCGGCCCTCCCCCCCTACCATCGAGTCACCATGTCACCGACTGCTCCCGGTACCCGTCAATCCCGCCGCTCGCGCCTGCTGCCCGACCTGCAGCTGCTCGAGGCCTTCGTCGCCGTCTGCGACGCGGGCTCGATGGCGCTGGCCGCCCAGCAACTGGGCCTGAGCCAGAGCGCGGTCAGCCAGGCGATCAAGACGCTGGAGAGCGAGCTCGACCTGCAACTGCTCGACCGCGAGGTACGTCCCGCCGTCACCACACACGCCGGGCGCGTGCTGCGCGAGCGCGCCACCCGACTGCTCGGCCAGGCCCGCGCCATGGTCGAGCAGGTACGCGCCAGCGCACGCCAGCAACACACGCAGATCCACCTGGGCTGCGTCGATTCGTTCGCGGCCACCGTGGGACCGCGCCTGATCCGCGCGCTGTCGGGCTCGGCGCAGCAGATCCTGATGTGGTCGGGCCTGACGCCGACGCTGACCGAGCAGCTGCGCGGACGCGAGCTCGATTTCGCGATCTGCACCGATTCGGCCATCGACGACCCGCGCATCGTGCAGCGCCTGCTGTTTTCCGAATCCTGGGTCGCGGTGTTCCCGAAGGCGCATCCGGTCCGCGCCCTGGCATCGGCGCGCGAGCTGTCGACCCTGCCCGGTGGCCTGCCGCTGATCCGCTACAGCCAGCGCTCGGTGATCGGCCAGCAGATCGAGCGCTTCCTGCGCCATATCGGCGTCCAGGCCCCGCGCAGCTACGAGTTCGATGCCACCGACCCGCTGCTCAGCCTGGTGGCCTCGGGCCTGGGCTGGGCGCTCTCGACGCCGCTGTGCCTGTGGCAGTCGCGCCAGTACCTCGACGAGGTGGTGGTGGTCCCGATCCCCGCCACCCGGCTCGGCCAGCGCCATTTCTTCCTGCTCTCGCGCGAAGACGAATGGGCCGGCCTGGACGAGCATATCGCCCGCATCACGCGTGACGTGATCCGCCAGGACACCACCGCCGCCATCCGCCGCTCCATGCCCGGCCTGCCGCCGGACGCCCTGTTCTGCCCCCAAGAAGAGACGCCATGACCCTAGACACCCCCACCTATTCCCTGCAGCAGGGCCAGCTGCCGCTGCTGATCTCGATCCCGCACCTGGGCACCGAGCTGCCGCCCGAGTTCGCCGCCGGCATGAGCGACAGCGCGCCGATCAAGCAGGACACCGACTGGCACCTCGACCGGCTCTACGGCTTTGCTGCCGGCCTGGGCGCCTCGGTGCTGCAGGCCAAGGTCTCGCGCTACGTGATCGACCTGAACCGCCCGCCCAGCGGCGAGAGCCTCTACCCCGGCCAGACCACCACCGGTCTGTGCCCGACCGAGACCTTCCGTGGCGAACCGCTCTATGAACAGGCGCAGGCCCCCGATGCGGTGCAGCAGGCCGATCGCCTGGCACGCTACTGGCAGCCCTACCACGATGCCTTGCGTGCCGAGCTCGACCGCCTCAAGGCACTGCACGGTGCGGTGCTGCTGTGGGATGCCCACTCGATCGCCAGCGTGCTGCCGCGGCTGTTCGACGGCAAGCTGCCCGACCTGAATTTCGGCACCGCCGACGGTCGCAGCTGCGCCCCGGCCATCATCGAGCGCGTAGTCGCCGAGGTCGGCGCCACCGGCTTCAGCCATGTGCTCAACGGCCGCTTCAAGGGCGGCTACATCACGCGCCATTACGGCTCGCCCGCCGACCGGGTGCACGCGATCCAGCTCGAGATGGGCCAGGACCTCTACATGCTCGAGGACCCGCCCTTCAGCTACCTGGAATACAAGGCCACCTCGGTCCAGCCGCTGCTGCAGAAGATGCTGCTGCAGGCGCTGACCGAGCTGAAACGCCTGAGCGCCTGATCCACCCGCCTGTACCAACCGCCTGCCCCCTCTCCTATTCGATCAGTCCCCATGAGCCCAGAAGACATCCTCAGCCGCTACGGCCCGCGCGAAGCAATGGAATACGACGTGGTGGTGGTCGGCGGCGGCCCCGCCGGCCTGTCTACCGCCATCCGACTCAAGCAGCTGGCAGCCGAAAAAGACCGCGAGGTCACCGTCTGCGTGCTGGAAAAAGGCTCGGAACCCGGTGCCCATATCCTGAGCGGCGCAGTCATGGACCCGAAATCCATCACCGAGCTGTTGCCGAACTGGCGCGAACTCGGCGCTCCGCTGCATCAGCCCGTGACCGCTGACGAGCTGCTACTGCTCAGCGAAACCGGCGCCCGGCGCACCCCCGACTGGCTGATGCCGCGCAACTTCGACAACCATGGCTGCTACGTCATCAGCCTGGGCGCCGTCACCAAGTGGCTCGGTGAACAGGCCGAGGCCCTGGGCGTTGAAATCTTCTCCGGCTTCACCGCGGCCGAACTGCTCTACCACGACGATGGCTCGGTCAAGGGCGTGGCCACCGGCAACCTGGGCTTGGGCAAGGATGGCGAGCCGGGCGAGCAATTCCAGATCGGCATGGAGCTGCACGCGAAATACACGGTGTTTGCCGAGGGCGCGCGCGGCCACCTGGGCAAACAGCTGATCACCCGCTTCAAGCTCGACCAAGGCAAGGATGCACAAACCTTTGCCATCGGCATCAAGGAGCTGTGGGAAATCCCGGCCGAGCAGGCCAGGCCCGGCCTGGTGGTGCACACCGCGGGCTGGCCGCTGAACGACGACGCCTTCGGCGGTGGCTTCCTCTATCACCTGGAAGGCAACCAGGTCACGCTGGGCTATGTCATCGGCCTGGACTACCAGAATCCCTGGTTGAGCCCGTTCGAGGAAATGCAGCGCTGGAAGACCCACCCGAGCATCAAGGCCCATATCGAAGGCGGCAAGCGCCTGGGCTACGGTGCGCGCGCGCTGAACAACGGCACGCCCCAGGCCTTGCCCAGGACGGTGTTCCCGGGCGGCGCGCTGGTCGGCTGTGATGCCGGCTTCCTGAACGCCGCTCGCATCAAGGGCAGCCACGCCGCCATCAAGAGCGGCATGCTGTGCGCCGAAGCGGCGTTCGAGGCCGTGACGGCCGGACGCCAGAACGATGAACTGACCGGGTTTGAGGCCGGCTTCAAGGCGAGCTGGCTGCACGAGGAGCTCTGGACCTACCGCAACTTCAAGAACTGGTTCAAGCTGAACCCGCTGCTGGGCAAGCTCATGACCGGGGTCGAACACTGGCTGCTGCCCAGGGTGGGCGTGGCCCAGCCGCCCTGGACCCTGCACAACCGGGTCAAGGACCACAGCAAGCTGCGCCCGGCCGCCGAGATGCCGCCGATCAGCTACCCCAAGCCCGACGGCGTGATCAGCTTCGACCGCCTGAGCTCGGTCTTCATCAGCAACACCAACCACGAGGAAAACCAGCCGGCGCACCTGACCTTGAAGGACGCCAGCGTGCCGGTCGGCATCAACCTGGCCCGGTTCGCCGGCCCCGAGAGCCGCTACTGCCCGGCCGGCGTCTACGAGTTCGTCAACAAGGACGGCGCCGATCAACTGGTGATCAACGCGCAGAACTGCCTGCACTGCAAGACCTGCGACATCAAGGACCCGACGCAGAACATCGTCTGGGTCACGCCCGAAGGCGGTGGCGGGCCCAACTACGCCGGCATGTGAGCCGGCAGCCCGCGCCGGGGGCGCGACTTGCAGCCGCAAGCGCGCTCCCGGTGCGGCATGCACCCAGGAAGGCCGCCCGCAGGCGGCCTTCGGCTTTCCGGGCCAGGGCGAAATCGGAGCGGCACCGAGCACCGCGCCAAAAAGGTGAAGAAAGGCGCGAGTTGCCGCGCGATGGCGGTGCATAGCCTGGATTTGCAGCATTCTGCGCACCAGTTTCTTGCAGTGAATCCAATATTAACAAGGGGAAACTTTGGCACATTCCTTGCACGCTTGAGACCGTCCACAACCGCCTTATGGAGCTCCCCTTGAAAACGTTCCACTCCCTGCGCTGGATCATCCCGGCCTGCCTCACCCTCTCGACCTCATCCCTCTGGGCCCAGGCCGCTGCGCCCACGCTCAATACGGGCGACACGGCTTTCATCTTTGCCTGCTGCATCGCGGTCTGGCTCATGACGATTCCCGGCCTGGCGCTCTTCTACGGTGGACTGGCACGCACCAAGAACGTCCTGTCCATTCTGATGCAGGTCTTCACGGTCTCTTCCCTGGTCTCGGTGCTGTGGGCACTCTACGGCTATTCCCTGACCTTCACCGATGGCGGCTCGATGCAGTCGGTGATCGGTGGTCTGGACAAGCTCTTTCTGCGCGGGGTGACCCAGGACTCGCTGCAGGGCACCATACCCGAGCTGCTGTACTTCTTCTTCATGCTGCTGTTCGCCGCCATCACGCCGACCATCATCGTGGGTGCCTTCGCCGAGCGCATCAAGTTCGCCGCCGTGCTGGTCTTCATGACGATCTGGTTCACGATCAACTACGTGCCGATGGCGCACATGGGCTGGGGCGGGGGCTGGGTGTTCGCGCTCGGCGCGCAGGACTTCGCTGGCGGCAACGTGGTGCACGTGAACGTGGGCATCGCCGCACTGGTGGGTGCCTGGCTGGTGGGCGCTCGCAAGGGCGTGGGCACCTCGGCCATGTCTCCGCACAACATGACCATGACGATGACCGGTGGCTCGATGCTCTGGGTCGGTTGGCTGGCATTCTGCGGTGGCTGCGCCTTGGCGGCCAACGGCTTTGCGATGCTGGTGGTCGTCAACACCATGCTGGCTGCTGCGGCCGGCACGGTGTCCTGGATGCTGATCGAGTGGCTGCACCGCGGCAAGCCCAGCATGCTGGGTGCGGTTTCGGGTGCGATCGCCGGCCTGGTTGCCATCACGCCGGCCTGCGGCTTTGTCGGCCCGATGGGCGCGATCGTGCTGGGCCTGATCGTCTCGCCGATCTGCATCTGGGCGGTGGAAAAACTCAAGCCCATGATCGGGCTGGACGACTCCTTCGACGTGTTTGGCGTGCACGGTGTCGGCGGCATTGCTGGCGGCATCCTGACTCCGATCTTTGCCTTGCCCGCACTCGGTGGCCTGGGCTTCGCCGAGGGACGTGACCTGTCTTCGCAGATGTCGGCACAGCTCACTGTGATCGGCTTCAGCATCCTGTATTCGGCCGTCAGCAGCTTCGTGGCGTTCAAGCTGACGTCGATGGTCTGCGGTGGCCTGCGGGTGGCAGAGGACGATGAAGTCGAGGGCCTGGACCTGACTTCGCACGGCGAGCCGGGCTACAAGCTTTGAGCCACCCCCTCGTTCTCAACCTGCTTTCCTTCCTTCGAGGTTCAACATGAAACTTGTCACTGCCATCATCAAACCCTTCAAGCTCGACGAAGTGCGCCAGGCGCTGTCGAACCTGGGCACGCAAGGCATCACGGTCACCGAGGTCAAGGGCTTCGGGCGCCAGAAGGGCCACACCGAGCTGTACCGTGGCGCGGAATACATCGTGGACTTCCTGCCCAAGATCAAGATCGAGGCCGCGGTGGCCGACGAGCATGTGCCGCTGGTGATCGAGGCCATCGAGCAGTCAGCGCGCACCGGCAAGATCGGCGACGGCAAGATCTTTGTTTCCGCCCTGGAGCAGGTCGTGCGCATCCGCACCGGTGAAGACGGCAACGAGGCGCTCTGATGACCGCGCCTGATGACGCACGGCCCACCACGGCCCGGCCCCCGGTGGCAACCCGCGTGCGCGAGCCCGCGCTGTCCCTGCGCACGCCGACGCTGGAACGCTACCGCGTCAGCGGTGGCGGCCTGACCGTGGTGGTGCTGGCCGCAGGCGACGCGCTGGAGGTGATCGACCCCGAAGGCCTGCAGGCCTGCGAGCTGATGGCGTGGGACGCCCAGGGTCGCGAGGCCCTGGCGGCGCTCGGGCTGCAGGCTTCGCCTGGCGCCGTTGGCACGGCCGGTCTGCTGCAGCGCCAGCATCCCCTGCTGCGCCCGGTGCAGCTCGGGCTGCAACGGCGCGGTATTGACCTGGACCAGCTGCCGGCTCCCTGTCTGCTCTGGCCCGCGGGCGGTCTGGCGGGTCAGCGGCAGCGCTGCACCGCGAGCACCGAGCTGCTGGTGCTGGTGGCGGCACCGGGCGGCGACAGCAACGTGCACGAGCAGAACGCACCGACACCGCTGGCCCTGCAAGTGCATCGCCAAGGCAACCACCTCCTCAGCGCCCCGCCCCTGCCCGAGCCGCTGGGCGAGGTGGTCGACGAGTTCACCATCGCGCCGGGCACGGCGCGCAGCTACACCGTCGCCAAGGGCCAGTACATCCAGATCATCGATGTCGCCGGGCGCCAGTGCTCCGACTTCGTGGCCTTCAACCGCCAGGCGCTGGAGCGCGGCATCGAACAGGAGCTCGATCCCACGGTCACGCGCACGCTCGGCGGGCGGGCCTATCCAGGGCCCGGCCTGCACTCGCGCTTCTTCGATCGCGACATGCAGCCGATGCTCGAACTGGTGCAAGACACCGTCGGCCGGCACGACACCTTCGGCCTGGCCTGCGCGGCGCGCTACTACGAAGGCATGGGCTACTTCGGCCACGCCAATTGCAGCGACAACCTCTCGCGCGAACTCGAGCCCTACGGCGTGCGTGCGCGGCCGGGTTGGCCTGCGATCAACTTCTTCTACAACACCGGCGTCGATGCCCATGACCAGCTGACCATGGACGAACCCTGGTCCAGGCCGGGCGACCATGTGCTGCTGCGCGCGCTCGACGATCTGGTCTGTGCCAATACCTCTTGTCCGGACGACATCGACCCCGCCAACGGCTGGATGCCGACCGAGATCCATGTCCGCCTCTACGCCGCCCAGGAGCGCTTCAGCATGTCCATTGCCCACCGACCCACCCCCGATGCCGAAGCGGTGATGACCCGCGAAAGCGGCTTCCACAGCGCCACCTCGGCACTGACGCGACAATTCAGCGACTACCGCGGCTGGTGGACGCCGATGCGCTACGACGGCTTCGGTTCGGTGGCCGAATACCACGCCTGCCGCGAGCAGGTCGTGGTGATGGACCTGTCGGCGCTGCGCAAGTTCGAGATCATCGGACCCGACGCCGAAGCCCTGCTGCAGTACTGCCTGACACGCGACATCAAGAAGCTGGCGGTAGGCCAGGTGGTGTATTCGGCCATGTGCTATCCGCACGGCGGCATGCTCGACGACGGCACCCTGCTGCGCCTGGGCCCGGACAACTTCCGCTGGATCTGCGGCGAGGACTACAGCGGCATCTGGCTGCGCGAGCAGGCCGAGAAGCTGGGCATGAAGGTCTGGGTCAAGTCGGCCAGCGACCACATCCACAACATCGCCGTGCAGGGCCCGCATGCGCGCGAGCTGCTGCATCAGATGGTCTGGTCGCCCGGCACGCAGCCGGTGCTGGACAAGCTGGGCTGGTTCCGCTTTCTGGTCGGCCGGCTCGACGACCACAACGGCTGCCCGATCATGGTCTCACGCACGGGCTACACCGGCGAGCTCGGCTACGAGGTCTGGTGCCACCCCGACGACGCGCCGCGCGTCTGGGCACGTGTGTGGGAACTGGGCCAGCCGCTCGGCCTCACGCCGCTGGGCCTGGACGCCCTCGATACCCTGCGCATCGAGGCCGGCCTGGTGTTCGCCGGCCACGAGTTCTCCGACCAGACCGACCCCTTCGAGGCCGGCATCGGCTTCTGTGTCCCGCTCAAGAGCAAGGCCGACGACTTCATCGGCCGTGATGCGCTGGTCGAGCGCAGCGCGCACCCGCAGCACAAGCTGGTGGGACTGCAGCTCGATGGCAACGAAATGGCCACTCACGGCGACGGCGTCTACATCGGCCATGCCCAGGTCGGCGTGGTCACCAGCGCCACGCGCTCGCCGCTGACGGGGCAGAACATCGCGCTGTGCCGCATCAGCGTGTCCAACGCCACAGCAGGCACCCGGGTCGAGGTCGGCAAGCTCGACGGACACCAGAAGCGCCTGCCCGCCTGCGTGTCGGCACCGATCTTCTACGATCCCGACAAGAGCCGCGTGCGCGCCTGAAGCCCCCCGGCCGCAAGCGGCCGGTACGGATCAGTCATCACAGGTCGTTGACCCAAAAAGGCCCGGGGCGCAGTTAGCGCCCCGGGCCTTTTGGCATCAGCGCGACCTGATCAGGGTTGCGAGAGGTAGTTTTCCAGCGAATCGTCCAGTGCATCCTGCCACGGCGTGTGGTGCGGCGTCGCCATGGTGCCGGTCATCAGCGAGGGATAGCACTTGTTGCGGTAGCCCATGATGTCCTCGTACTTGTCCTTCTTCCATTCCAGGAAGGTCTTGTTGACCGCGGCAATGTCGAAGCTCGGGTAGTCGGTGGCGTCGATCAGCTGGCCGATGTACTTGCCCTGGAATTCGAACATCTGCTGCGCATCCTCGAGCGCCAGTTCCTCCTCGCGCCACGCCAGGTTCTCCGCGTGCATGGCTTCGCGCGCGGGCAGCGGGATGCGACCGAGGATGACGTCGCGCGCGTACCAGGCCTGGGCGTCGAACATGTTGAAGCTGTACCACTGGTCCTGCATGCCCAGGTAGACCAGCTGCGGGTTGTCTTCCCAGAACACGCCCTTGTACAGGTTCAGCGGCCACAGCCGGTTGCTGGTCTTCAGGCGCAGTGCTTCCGGCAGGAAGGGGAAGTGGTGCTTGTAACCGGTGCACAGGATGATGGCGTCGATATGCTTGCTGCTGCCATCGGCGAAATGCGCGGTGTTGCCCTCGACCTGCAGCAGTTGCGGCTTCTCTTCCCAGTTGGCTGGCCACTTGTAGCCCATCGGGCTGCTGCGGTAGCAGCTGGTGATCGAGCGCGCGCCGTACTTCCAGCATTGCGAACCGACGTCCTCGGCCGAGTAGCTGGCGCCGACCACCAGCACGTCCTTGTCCTTGAACTCCAGCGCATCGCGGAAGTCATGCGCGTGCAGCACACGGCCGCCAAAGGACTCGAAACCAGGGAAATAAGGCACGTTCGGCGTCGAGAAATGCCCGCTGGCGACCACCACCCAGTCGAACTGTTCCGAGTAGGTCTGGTCCTGATCGTAGCTGTGCACGGTGACGGTGAACTTGCGGCTGGTCTCGTCAAAGCTCACATCCCGTGCCGCGGTGTTGAAGCGGATGTGCTTGCGCACGCCAGCCTTTTCGACCCGGCCCTTGATGTAGTCCCACAGCACTTCACGCGGCGGGTAGGAAGCCATCGGCCGGCCGAAATGCTCGTCGAAGGTGTAGTCAGCGAACTCCAGGCATTCCTTCGGACCGTTCGACCAGAGGTAACGGTACATGCTGCCATGCACCGGCTCGCCGTGCTCGTCCAGGCCGGTGCGCCAGGTGTAGTTCCACATGCCCCCCCAGTCCGACTGCTTTTCAAAACAGACCAGCTCCGGAATCTCGGCTCCCTGGGCTTGGGCGGACTGGAACGCCCGCAGCTGCGCCAGGCCGCTGGGGCCCGCGCCAATGATGGCAACACGCTTCTTCATGCAAGTACTCCTATTGATGACATGGTTAAACACAGTGAAACTTTGATTCCCCATATGAAGCATAAGACATGCCAGCAGGAGCGGGCCGCCAGGACGGGCAAAGCACAGGAAACGCGGCTGTCCTGCGCCAAAAAGGTGAGTGCAAGCGCGCCGTGCAGCGCGATGGCGGTGCATGAAGCGGGAATGGGTGCTGTCGCATCCAGCGTGACGGTGTGGCGCCGTGGACCGCCTGGCCTGTGCTGGCCCCCACAAGAAAAAACCCCTCACTGCCGAAGCAGGAGGGGTTTGAACAGGGCTCAACTCAGCCCGATCGCGAAGCTGGCAACCGCTTGGCGGAGCCGCTCAGGCCTGGCTGCCGCTCAGGCGCAGATCAGTGACGGAAGTGGCGCACGCCCGTGAACACCATCGCCACGCCGCGCTCGTTGGCCGCGTCGATCACTTCCTGGTCGCGCATCGAGCCGCCCGGCTGGATCACGCAGGTCGCGCCGGCGTCCACCACCACGTCCAGGCCATCGCGGAACGGGAAGAAAGCGTCGCTGGCGACCGCCGTGCCCTGCAGCGTCAGCTTGGCGTGCTCGGCCTTGATGCTGGCGATGCGAGCCGAATCCAGGCGGCTCATCTGGCCGGCGCCGACGCCCATGGTCATGCCGTCCTTGCAGAACACGATCGCGTTCGACTTGACGTACTTGGCCACCTTCCAGGCGAACAGCAGGTCTTCCATCTGTTGTGCGGTCGGCTGCAGGGTGGTCACGACCTTGAGGTCGGCCAGCGTCAGGTCATGGTTGTCGGCGCTCTGCAGCAGCAGGCCCGAGCCGATGCGCTTGATGTCGACCGCATTGCGGCCCTGCTCGAAGTCGCTGACGCCGCCGGCGGGCAGCGTGATCTTCATCAGGCGCACATTGGTCTTGGGCTTGAAGACCGCCAGCGCCTCGGGCGTGAAGTCGGTCGCGATCAGCACTTCGACGAACTGCTTGACCACTTCCTGGGCCGCCACGCCGTCGAGCGGACGGTTGAAGGCGATGATGCCGCCAAAGGCGCTGGTCGGGTCGGTCTGGAAGGCCTTGCTGTAGGCCTCATGGGCGTCCTTGCCGACGGCCACGCCGCAGGGGTTGGCGTGCTTGACGATCACGCAAGCCGGCACGTCGAAGCTCTTGACGCATTCCCAGGCCGCATCGGCGTCGGCGATGTTGTTGTACGACAGTTCCTTGCCCTGCAGCTGCACGCCGGTGACCAGCGAGCCGGCGGCCGGGTTCATGTCGCGGTAATAGGCCGCGCTCTGGTGCGGGTTCTCGCCATAGCGCAGGTCCTGCAGCTTGACGTAGTTGGCATTGCTCTGGCCCGGGAAGGCCAGGCGCGGCGGCTCGGCCTCGTCGCCCGGCACGCCGGCGCTCAGGTCGACCGAGGACAGGTAGTTGCTGATCGCGGCGTCGTAGTTGCTGATGCGGTTGAAGGCAGCGACCGACAGCTTGAAGCGGGTCTGGGTGCTGATGGCGCCGGCCTTGAGCTCGGCCACGACTTCGGCGTACTGGCCGGCGTCGGTCAGGACCGCGACATCCTTCCAGTTCTTGGCGGCAGAGCGCACCATGGCCGGGCCACCGATGTCGATGTTCTCGATCGCGTCGGCCAGCGTGCAGCCAGGCTTGGCGACGGTGGCTTCGAACGGATAGAGGTTGACCACCAGGATGTCGATGGTGCCGATGTTGTGCTCCTTCAGCGCCGCCATGTGCTCGGGGAAGTCGCGGCGCGCCAGCAGGCCGCCATGCACCATCGGGTGCAGGGTCTTGACGCGGCCGTCGAGCATCTCGGGGAAGCCGGTCACCTCGGCGACCTCGGTCACGGGCAGGCCGTTGTCGGCCAGCAGCTTGGCCGTGCCGCCGGTCGAGATCAGCTGCACGCCCAGGGCGTTGAGTTCGCGCGCGAGTTCGAGCACGCCGGTTTTGTCGGAGACGGAAAGGAGAGCTTTCATGGCTTTTCCAGAGTGAATAAACGGTGGGGCGCAGACGGCTGCGGGCTCAGGCGATCAGGCCGTGCTCGAGCAGCTTCTTGCGCAGGGTGTTGCGGTTCAGGCCCAGCCAGACCGCGGCACGCGACTGGTTGAACTGGGCGCGCGCCATCACGACTTCGAGCATCGGCTTTTCGACCGCACGCATCAGCATGTCGTGCAGGTTGGCCGGCTCGGTGCCGTCAAGGTCGGCGAAAAAGGTTTCAACGTTCTCGCGCACGCAGTCTTGCAGGGATTGCTTTTCGGTGCTCATGCAGCCAGTTTCCAGGGTTCAAAGGGGGTGGCGTCGAAGAACTCGCGCACGCAGTCGAGCTGCGCCGCGCAATCCTCGATCGCGTTGATACGGGTACGAAACCGCTCCACGGCCAGCGGGTCGACCGGCAGCGCGCGCGCATACCAGCCCAGATGCTTGCGCGCGCTGCGCACGCCGGTGTATTCGCCGTAGAGCTCGTAATGCTCCTGCAGATGCTCAAGCATCAGCGCGCGCAGCTCGGACGCGGTCGGCGGCGCCAGCTGGGTGCCGGTGGCCAGGAAATGTCCGATCTCGCGAAACAGCCAGGGCCGGCCCTGGGCGGCGCGGCCGATCATGACCGCGTCGCAGCCGGTCGCAGCCAGCACCGCTCGTGCGCGCTCGGGGCTGTCGATGTCGCCGTTGGCCACCACCGGGATGCGCACGCTGGCCTTGATCGCAGCCACCGTGTCATGCTCGGCAACGCCCTTGTAGCCCTGCTCGCGGGTGCGGCCATGCACGGTCAGCATCTGCACGCCGGCGCGCTCGGCCGCCAGCGCCAGCGCCGGCGCGTTCCTGACCGACTGGCACCAGCCGGTGCGCATCTTGAGCGTGACCGGCACGCCATGCGGCTCGCAGGCGGCGACCACGGCCTCGACGATCTGCAGCGCCAGCGCCTCGTCCTGCATCAGCGCCGAGCCGGCCCATTTGTTGCAGACCTTCTTGGCCGGGCAACCCATGTTGATGTCGATGATCTGCGCACCGCGCTCGAGGTTGTAGCGCGCGGCGTCGGCCATCATCTCGGCGTCGGTGCCGGCGATCTGGACCGCGATCGGACCCGGCTCGCCACGATGGTCGGCGCGGCGCGAGGTCTTCAGGCTGTCGCGCAGGTCGGGACGCGAGGTCACCATCTCGCTGACCGCATAGCCGGCGCCGAGCTGCTTGCACAGACGACGGAACGGCCGGTCCGTCACCCCCGCCATGGGGGCAACGAACAGCTGGTTCGGAAGCTCATAGGGACCGATGCGCATGCGGACAAGGACTTCGGGAGATGAAAATAAAAACCCGCCGGACGACGCGAGTGGGCGCCGGACAGCGGATGCTTAAAAAGAAGGCATCTATTGTAGCCGCTAGCGGGCGCCGGGGGCAAACCGCAGCGATCGATTGCCGTCACGACCGCCCCCTATACTGTGCCCATGGAAGCCTGGATCACGACGCTGCTGCAGACACTGAGCCTGCCCGAGTATGGGCTCGGCACGGCCTTCGTGGTGGCTTTTGTCTCGGCCACGCTGCTGCCGCTGGGCTCGGAGCCAGTGGTGTTCGGCCTGGTCAAGCTCAACCCCGAACTGTTCTGGCCCGCGATCGGCGTCGCCACGCTCGGCAACACCCTGGGCGGCATGGTCAGCTGGGCCATGGGCTGGGGGGCGCATGCGCTGATCGACCGCGAACGCGGCCATCCGACTCACCTGCGGGCGGTGGACTGGCTCGAACGCTTCGGCCCCAAGGCCTGCCTGCTGGCCTGGCTGCCAGTCGTCGGCGACCCGCTGTGCCTGGTCGCGGGCTGGCTCAAGTTCCCGCCGCTGGCCTGCGCCTGCTACATGGCGATCGGCAAGTTCCTGCGCTACCTGATGCTGACCTGGGGTCTGCTCTGGGCCTCGCAAGGCATGCAGCTGCCGGGCTGGCTGCTCAAGGCAGCTGGCTAAGCCTGCTAAGGCAGCCAGCCAACAAGGGCCGGCCAGGCCGTGGCCGTTGGGAGTTCAGGCCAGGCTGAAAGCCGCGACCAGTCGCGCGCTGAGCTCGCGCCAGCCGGCAACCGCTTCATCCCAGGGGGCTTGCTGGGCCGCCAGCTCCACCGTCTTGGCGAAGGCCGACAGATCGGCATGGCCCAGCGTCAACAGCACGCCCTTGAGCGTGTGCGCGGCGCGACGCAAGGCCTGGACATCGCCAGCCTGTACCGCCGCATCGCCTTCGCGCAAGTCGGCAGGGAACTGCTGCACCGCGGAGGCGAGAAAGACGCGGTAGAACTCGGCATCACCATCGAAATAGACGGCAATGGCCTCCTGCTCGTGCGCGGGGAGCTGATCGATCGCTGCCATGGGCTGGCTCATTCGGCTTCGGCGGCTTCTACATCAGCCGCGAGCGCTTCATCAGCGCCCTCATCGGCAGACACCGCAGGCGCAAACAGATGGCCCAGCGCCTTGTCGATCAGCGCCGGCAGCTCGCTGACCAGCTTGGGCTTATGCACCACGTCGGCCCCCTGCAGCGCGAAGGCATAGGGCGCGCGCTGGTCCTCGTCGAGCGAGGTCAGCACGATCAGCTTGCAGTTGCCAAACAGCGCGTGGCGGCGCAGACCCGTGATCATGGTCGCGCCATCGATGCCCGGCAGCAGGATGTCGACGATGATCAGGTCCGGCTGCAGGTGGCCGAAGGAAACCAGCCCGGAAATGCCATCGTTGGCCACATGCAGATCAACCGCCGGAAACTTCTGCTTGACCAGCATCGTGACCAGGTTCTGGAAATGCGAGGAGTCCTCGATCAGCAGCACGCGCGGCACATGCACGATGGCGCGGCGACGGCCCGGGCCACGGATCTCGCCGGTATGACCGGTGAAGCTGGCCACGCCAGTGACACCGGCGCGGCTGCCCTGGATCCAGCGTTCGAGCGACTCGCGCGTGATGCGACGGTGGCCGCCCGGGGTCTTCCAGGCTTGCAGGTCGCCGCGATCAACCATCAGCTGAACGGATCGCACCGCCATGCCCAGGATCTTGGCCACCTCCAGCGTGGTGTAGTAGTTGGACGAGGACATCTCGGTGTTGGACATGGTGGAGCTCGCAAATCGACAGGACAAGACTCAGCTAGGTGAGCACTACAGGAAGCTTATTTAGCTATTTTATTAAATATTCCTGCAGCTACAAGAAAATACGTCCCCAAATGACTAATTGAAGCGCATTTTTTCACCAGGACTGTGCAAAGCCAGGCCGCTGGCAGCGCGTGAGCCCCGGATCATTGCCCCGAGAGCAGGCGCTTCCAGCCCTCGAGTCCGAGCGCGCGCACGGTCTTGAGGTTGCGCTCGACGATGTCCTCGGCGCTGTCGCCCGACTCGACGGCGCGGTCGATGCTGTCCTCGCGCAGCAGGTGCAGCGTCGCATAGGGGGCGCGGTTGGTCAGGTTGTCGGCGTCATCGAGCTCGGTGTCCTCGAACTGGAACGCCGGGTGGAACGGCGCGACCTGGATGATGCCCTCGAGCTCATGCTCTTCGAGCACCTCGTCGACCACGTTGAGGAAATCGTTGAAGACGAAGAAGTCGGGGAACAGCGTCGGGTGCACCAGCAGCGTGGTGTCGACCTGCTCGGCCGGCGTGGTCTTGAGCAGTTCGAGTTCGCGGTCGAGGTCGTCGAGCAAGGCGTCGATGTTGCGCGCGTGGCTGACCACGATGCGGACCTGGTCCTTGACATAGACCGACTTGGCGAACGGACAGAGGTTCAGGCCGATGACGGCCTGCTCGATCCAGCGCCGCATGTCGGCTTGCACCTGCTCGTCGCTCGGGGCCTGGGGAATGGTGGACATGGAATAGCTTTCGTGACGATGCCGCCGCACCCGGGCCTGATCGGGCCCTGGCGCGGCGGCATCCATTCATGGAACCGGGATCGGTGGCAGATTACTTCAGGGCCTTGAAGCGCACGCGCTTCGGACGCGCACCCTCTTCGCCCAGACGCTTCTTCTTGTCGGCTTCATATTCGGTGAAGTTGCCGTCGAAGAACTTCCACTGCGAGTCGCCCTCGCAAGCCAGGATATGGGTACAGATGCGGTCGAGGAACCAGCGATCGTGCGAGATCACCATGGCCGAGCCGGCGAACTCGAGCAGCGCCTCTTCGAGCGCGCGCAGGGTTTCGACGTCGAGGTCGTTCGACGGTTCGTCGAGCATCAGCACGTTGCCGCCCTGGGCCAGGGTCTTGGCCAGGTGCAGACGGCCGCGCTCACCACCCGACAGGTTGCCGACCAGCTTTTGCTGGTCATTGCCCTTGAAGTTGAAGCGACCGATGTAGGCACGGCTCGGCATCACGAACTTGCCGACCACGATGTTGTCGAGGCCGCCCGAAACATCTTCCCAGACCGTCTTGCTGGCGTCCAGACTCTCGCGGCTCTGGTCGACGAAGGCCAGCTTGGCGGTCTGGCCGATCACGACCTGGCCGGCATCCGGCGTCTCGACGCCCTGGATCATGCGGAACAGGGTCGACTTGCCGGCGCCGTTGGGGCCGATGATGCCGACGATGGCGCCCGGCGGCACCGAGAAGCTCAGGTTATCGATCAGCAGACGCTCGCCGAAGGACTTGCTGACGTTGTTGAACTCGATGACCTGGTTGCCCAGGCGCTCGGCGACCGGGATGAAGATCTCGTTGGTCTCGTTGCGCTTCTGGTAGTCGACGTCCGACAGTTCCTCGAAGCGGGCCAGACGCGCCTTGCTCTTGGCCTGGCGGCCCTTGGCGTTGCTGCGCACCCACTTGAGTTCTTCCTTCATCGCCTTGGTGCGGGCGTCCTCGGTGCGCTGCTCGGTCTCCAGGCGGCTTTCCTTCTGGTCCAGCCAGTCGGAGTAGTTGCCCTTGTACGGGATGCCCTGGCCACGGTCGAGTTCGAGAATCCACTCGGCGGCGTTGTCGAGGAAGTAGCGGTCGTGGGTGATCGCGACCACGGTGCCGGGGAAGCGGCTCAGGAACTGCTCGAGCCACTCGACCGATTCGGCGTCCAAGTGGTTGGTCGGTTCGTCGAGCAGCAGCATGTCGGGCTTGGACAGCAGCAGGCGGCACAGCGCGACGCGGCGCTTCTCGCCACCCGACAGGTTCTTGATCAGCGCGTCCCAGGGCGGCAGGTTGAGCGCGTCGGCGGCCAGCTCGAGCTGCAGGTCGGTGTTCTCGGAGCCGGCAGCGGCGATGATGGCTTCGAGCTCGGCCTGCTCGGCGGCCAGCGCGTCGAAGTCAGCGTCTTCCTCGGCGTAGGCGGCGTAGACCTCCTCCAGACGGGCCTTGGCTTTCAGCGAACCGCCGATGCCCTCTTCCACCGCCTGGCGCACGGTCTGCTCGGGGTCGATCTGCGGCTCCTGCGGCAGGTAGCCGATCTTGATGCCCGGCATCGCGATGGCTTCGCCCTCGATGTCCTTGTCGATGCCGGCCATGATCTTGAGCAGGGTCGACTTGCCGGAGCCGTTCAGGCCCAGCACGCCGATCTTGGCGCCGGGGAAGAAGCTGATGGAAACGTTCTTCAAGATCTGCCGCTTGGGCGGCACGGTCTTGCTGACACGGTTCATGGAAAAAACGTATTGGGCCATGGAGAAGGTAGTAGGTGATAAATCGGCAAAAACGCAAAGCCACTTGCGTGCAACACCACATTATCCCTTTATGCGACAATGTCAGCGTGTGCACCTGCAGTCAGTGCCACGCCAGCGCCCTGCTGGGGCTTACCGCCCGACCTGTCCGGTCGGCTACGGAGCCCGCCTTCGATTCGCATCAGCCCGCTAGACTGGCCGGTCGCCCGCATCAAACCGGGCGCTGGAATGGCCGATGTCCCAAGCGCAACGGACTTGCGCCCCCAACAACATGACATTTGAAGAACTGAAGCTGGCCCCGGCCATCCTCGAAGCCGTGCGCGAGCAGGGCTACGAACACCCGACCCCGATCCAGGCCGAGGCCATCCCCGCCGTGCTCGCGGGCCACGACCTGCTCGCCGGCGCCCAGACCGGCACCGGCAAGACCGCGGCCTTCACGCTGCCGATGCTGCACCGCCTGCAGGAAAACGCGCCGGAAGCCGTCAAGGGCAAGGCCCGTCCGGTGCGCGCCCTGGTGCTGGCACCGACGCGCGAACTCGCGGCCCAGGTCGAGGAATCGGTCAAGAGCTACGGCAAGCACCTCAAGCTCAAGTCGGCCGTGATCTTCGGCGGCGTCGGCATGAACCCGCAGATCAACGCGCTGCAAAAAGGCGTGGACATCCTGGTCGCGACCCCGGGCCGTCTGCTCGACCTGATCGACCAGGGCCATATCGACCTGTCCCAGGTCGAGATCCTGGTGCTCGACGAAGCCGACCGCATGCTCGACATGGGCTTCATCCATGACGTCAAGAAGGTGCTCCGACTGGTGCCCAAGAACAAGCAGAGCCTGCTGTTCTCGGCCACCTTCAGCGACGAGATCCGCGAACTGGCCAACGGCCTGCTCAACAGCCCCAAGAGCATCCAGGTCACGCCGCCCAACACCACGGTGCAGCGCATCAAGCAGACCATCCACCCGGTCGGCCGCGGCAAGAAGAAGGCGCTGCTGGCGCACATCATCAACCAGCACAACTGGAGCCAGGTGCTGGTGTTCACGCGCACCAAGTTCGGCGCCAACAATGTCGCCGACTTCCTGAACAAGAACAACATCAGCGCCATGGCGCTGCACGGCAACAAGAGCCAGACCGCGCGCACCCAGGCGCTGGCCGGCTTCAAGACCGGCGAGCTGCGCGCCCTGGTGGCGACCGACATCGCCGCACGCGGCATCGACATCGACGAACTGCCGCATGTCGTGAACTACGAGATCCCCAACGTCTGCGAAGACTATGTGCACCGCATCGGCCGTACCGGTCGCGCTGGCGCCATGGGCGAAGCGGTCAGCCTGGTGAGCCTGGACGAGGAAGGCTTCATGATGGCGATCGAGAAGTTCACCAAGCAGCAGATCCCGGTCGAGATCTTCGACGAGTTCATGCCGGAGCCGGGCGAGCAGGCCGAGCCGATCGCCATGGGTCGCCAGACCATCTGGGGTGGTGCCGGCAAGCCGCCGAGCCGCGAGGTCATGGCCGCTGCCGCCAAGGCAGCGCGCTCGGAGATGATGGAGCGCATCCGCGACAAGAAGAGCCCGGAAAAGGCACCGCGCGCCAGCAAGCCGCGCGCCGCACGCGCCGATGGCGATGTCGGCAGCGACAGCCAGCCGCCGCGCCAGGACGGTCAGCGCCGTCGTGGTCCGGGTGGCCAGGGCGCCGCCGGCGGATTCGGTCAGGGCCAGGGCCGCAACCGTCCGCGCCAGGAAGGTGCCCGTCCGGGTGCACCGCGTGGCGAAGGCCGCAGCGCTGACGCGCGCGGCGAATTCCGTGGCGGCGCCGAAGGCCGTCGTGGTGGTCCGGGCCAGGGCCAAGGCGCTCAAGGCGGCATGGGCGGCGCCGCGCGTCAGCCCGATCCGCTGCGCACCGGCATCGATGCGCTCGGCGAGCGCGGCCGCGGCCGCGGTGGTCGTCCGGGCGGTGGCGCCGGTCGTCCGGGCAATGGCGGCCCGGGCCGCCAGGGTGGTGGTGGCGGTGGCATCGACCCGCTGCGCACCAGCTACGGCCGCATCAAGTAAGCCTTAGCACCAAGCGATAAGGGAAACGGCGTGGACCTTTTGGGGTCCACGCCGTTTTTTTCATTGGCGGGCGGCATAGGGGCATAGGGGGGTGCAGCCCGCGGGCTACGACGCGCCCACGGCGCCCCAGCATGGATTCACCAGCGACGCACGCGCCCGGTGTCGATGTGGACGAACTGCGACTCCGGGTAGAAGCCGACACCGCCGGCCTGCAGCGACAGCGCGGCATCGCGCAACTCGGCCAGCGGCACGCCGGGCAGGCGCACGTCGATCGCGCGCCCTTCCATGTGCAGGCTCTTCTTGGCCACGCCACCGCTGCCCTTCTGGCGCAGCCGGCCATTGGTCTCGGGACAGCGGTAGCCTGAAATCACCTCGTAGGGCATGCGCGCGCCGAGCAGCGTGCGCACCTGGTGCAGCTGATCAAACAGCAAGGGGTCCATCGAACCGACCTCGCCGGTGTAATGGTCGCGCAGGAAACGGTTGAGCCGGCTCAGCGAGGGATCGAGGTAGTCGCCGCCGACCGCATAGACCAGGTCCAGCCGCTCCTGCGTATGGGTGTGGCGCAGGTCGAGCTGGCGACCGCCAGCGGTACTGGCGCGCGCCCAGGCAGGCAATGTTGTGGCGGTGAGCAGGCTGGCGCCCTGGAACAGGAAACGGCGGCGGGCGGGAGTCTGTGGTGGGGTCATGTAGGGCGGCTCATTTGGCACGGCTACGCGACCGCTGCTGCAAGGCTTGCGTCAGCACGCGGTCATGGCCGTAAATGTCGTTGAAAAAGAAGATTTGATCGCCCTTGACCAGAGTAGTTCCGTAGCTCAGCAGCACCGGCACCGGTTCGGCCAGCTTGAGCGTGTTCGACTTGCCCTGCGCCATTGCCGCTTCGATCCGGGCCCGGTCCCAGCCCGGCATGCCCTGCAGCACGAATTCAGCCAGCTCGACCGGTTTCTCGACCCGGATGCAGCCATGGCTGTAGTCGCGCCGCGCGCGCCCGAACAGGTCGACCGCGGGCGTGTGGTGCAGATAGATATTGTCCGCATTCGGGAAGACGAACTTGATGTCGCCCAGCGCGTTGTGCTCGCCGGGGCGCTGGCGAATCCGCATCCTGCCGGCCAGCACGGCATCGAGATGGGCCGACGACAGGCTACGCTGGACGCTGCCATCAGCGCCGACGAACTCGAAGCCCATGCGATCGAAGTAGCCCGGATCGCGCCTCAGCTTGGGCACGGTCTCGCTGCGGGCAATCGAGGGCGGGATGTTCCAGTACGGGCTGAACTCGATGAAACGCATGTCCTCGTCGAACAGCGGCGTGCGGGTGTCGAGCGCGCGGCCGACCACCACCCGGGACTCGAGCGCGAGCTGGACGCGGCCATCGTCGGCGACCTCGTAGGCGCGCAGCACGAATTCAGGCAGATTGACCACCACCATGCGGCGCGACTGCAGGAAAGGCGTCCAGCGCAGGCGCTCGAGCGCAAGCTCGATCTGGTGCACGCGCGCGGCCGGCTCGATCCCGAGCTGGGTCCAGGTGGTGCTGCCGATCACGCCGTCGGCCTCAAGGCCATGGCGGAGCTGGAAGCGGCGCACCGCCTCGACCAGATCACCCTGGTAGCGCGGCAGCTCGTTCGCCGCCGGGGCCAGCGCGCCTGGCGGCAACGCCCCCGTCTGGACGGTGGGCGCCGCTGCGGCCTGAGCAGATACCACCGCCGCCGGGGCGAGGTCCCCCAGCACCCGCAGCCGCTGCGCCAGCAGGTCCAGCCCGGCCCAGGACTGGCCGGGCTCGAGCTTGGCCGAGCGGCTCTTGGGCGCGCGCGGCAAGGGCGGCAGCGGGCTGGCCCAGGCCGGGTGGCCGGCCAGCTGGCGGTAACGCGCAAGCGCCAGCCGCAAGCGGCCGTAGAGCGGCAGCTGCGGCACGGCCGCGGCCACCGCCGCAGCCGGGTCCTGCCGCTCCAGGGCCAGGCGCAAGGCCTGGGCCGGATCGAAGGGGTCGGATCGAGCCACCTGGAAGTCATGGCGCAAGGAGGCCGGATCGACCCGGCCCCGATGCAGCTCGGACAGGTAGCGCTCGAAGGCGCGCGTCAGCGCCTGGTCCGCCGCGTCGGCCTCGCGCGGCGACGGGAACGGGCGGACAAAGGCCTGCGCCAGGCCGGCAGCGTCGTAGTCCTGCGGCTCCAGGCCATGGCTGGCGGCATCAGCCAACAGGGACAGGGCGGCGCGCGCCTGCGGCAGGACCCGGCCGGACTCGTCGAGCCAGAGCCGGCCGTAGCTGGTTCCCACGGTTTCCAAGGCCTGCAGCGGACCAGCCACCGCAGTGGCCAGGGCCGCTAGCAGCAGGCGACGCCTGACGGGACAATGCTCGTCGGCTGCGCTGGCGGCCGGCACAGCAGCGGACAGGATTCTGAGCTCGGATTCGTTCATGTCTTGTTACTCCCGCTTTGCAGTGATTCTGGGGCAGTTCACGACAAATTATTCGCCATAAGTTTTCCCTAAGTCTGGCCGCGCAGAATTGCCTGCATGGTGACTGGGATGACCCAGCCACTGCCCCCCCAGACACTAGGAGTCCGAGATGAAAAAGTCCCTGTTCGCCATCCTGACCGCCGCTGCCGTTACCGTCCGTCCGGTCCAGACCCAGGCCGCTGCCTGAAGATCTTGCAGGGTTTTCCGGCCCTGTAGGTGGACGCATCCGGTCAGGCGCTCCACTTTTTATCGACAATCCAGGCATCTACTGTTGACGATGCCATGCGACTGTTATTAGCCGAAGACGACGACATGCTGGGCTCCAGCATGCAAAAAGCCCTCAAGCTGGCCGGGTTTCAGGTTGACTGGGTCAAGGACGGCGCTGCCGTCCTGAGCCAGGTGGCCGACAGCCACGACGCCCTGCTGCTCGACCTCGGCCTGCCCGAGCTCGACGGGCTGCAGGTGCTCCAGGCCCTGCGCCAGCGCGGCCAGCATCTGCCGGTGTTGATCGTTTCAGCGCGCCAGACGGTGGAAGACCGGATCGGCGGCCTCAACCGCGGCGCCGATGACTACATCACCAAGCCCTTTGACCTCAACGAGCTGATTGCGCGTCTGCACGCGTTGATCCGGCGCAACCAGGGCCGCAGCCAGCCGGTGCTCAACTTCGGCACGCTGCAGCTCGACCCGATCCGGCGCGAAGCCTGGCTCGCCGGCCAGGGGCTCGAACTCTCGCAGCGCGAGTTCGACCTGCTCGAACACCTGATGGAACGCCCCGGCACGGTGCTGTCGCGCGAGCAGCTCGAGGCCCGGCTCTACGGCTGGCAGGAGGAAGTCGCGAGCAATGCGATCGAGGTCCACCTGCACCATCTGCGCCGCAAGCTCGGCAGCGACTGGATCAAGAACGTGCGCGGCGTCGGCTACAAGCTAGTCGATGCCTCGGCAGCGCGACCCGCGCCATGAACTCGATCCACTCGCGCCTGCTGGTCTGGCTGATCGGCGCGCTGCTGCTGAGCAGCCTGCTGGCCAGCGCGCTGACCTACGAGATGGCCTGGCGCGGCTTCAACACGCTGCGTGACTACGGGCTCGAACAGATCGCCTATTCGATCGTGCGCCATGACACCCAGGACTGGCTGACCGACCAGCCCGATCCGGAGCCGACTGCGCCGAGCGATCAACAGGTCGCGGCCGAACCCAGCCAGGAGCAGGCCCAGGACGATGGCCAGTTCGTGAGCCAGATCTGGACCAGCAATGGCCGGCTGATCTATTCCTCGCTGACCGACACCGGCCCGCCGCTGCAGGCGCCCGGCCTGCATCAGGTCGAATGGGACGGCACGCACTGGCGCACCTACACGCTGCACGACCGCGAGCGCGTGATCCAGGTCGCCAACCCGGCCGAGCGCCGCTGGCACGCCTTCCTTGAATATGTACCCAGCCTGCTGGCGCCACTGGCGCTGCTGCTGCTGCTGCTGGGGTTCCTGATCAGCGCGGCCGTCAGCGGGGCGCTGCAGCCGCTGCGCCGCTTGCGCGACGAGATCGGCACGCGCGATGTCGCGCTGCTGAGCCCGCTGGCGCCGGACGAGATGCCCGACGAAGTGCAGCCGCTGGTCGACACGCTGAACCAGCTGCTGGCCAAGGTCGACCGGCTGCTGGCGACGCAGCGCGCCTTCCTGGCCGATGTCGCGCACGAGCTCAACACGCCGCTGGCCGCGATCAAGCTGCAGGTCCAGCTGGCACAGCAGGCACAGGCCACGGGCCAGCCGGTGTCGCTCGACGACCTGGAGGCCGGCATCGAGCGCGCGGTGCATCTGGTCGCGCAATTGCTGCAGATGGCCCGGCTCGAGCCCGACGCGCGCCCGCTCGAGCTGCAGCCAGTCGCACTCGAGCGGCTGGCGCGCGAGCGCGTGCTGGCCTTCCTGGCGCAGGCCGAACAAAAGGACATCGACCTCGGGCTGGAGTCCGAGGGCCCGCTCGAGGTCCAGGGCGACCCGCAGCAGCTGCGCGTGCTGGTCGATAACCTGATCGACAACGCGCTGCGCTACTGCCCCAGGGGCGCACGCATCGATGTCCGGCTGCGCAGGCAAGCCGGCCGCACGGTGCTCGAGGTAGCCGACGACGGCCCCGGCATCGCCGAGGCCGACAAGACCCGGGTGCTGCAGCGCTTCGTGCGCCTGCGCCCGGCCGACACCACGGGCAGCGGGCTCGGCATGGCGATCGTGCGCCAGATCGTCGAACAGCATCACGCCAGCTTGAGCCTGCTCGACACCCCGGGCGGCGGCCTGACGGTGCGGGTCAAGTGGCCTGCCAGCGGGCTGGCCTGAAGCCCGGCCAGAGCGCAGGGAATTTGGCGCGCCCCGGCCGGTCCAGCCAATCGATATCGCACAATGGTGCGCATGAAAATCCTGCATACCATGCTGCGCGTCGGCCACCTCGAGCGCTCGATCGCCTTCTACACCCAGGTGCTGGGCATGAGCCTGCTGCGCCGCTCCGAGAACCCCGAGTACCGCTATTCGCTGGCCTTCCTGGGCTATGAAGGCGGCAACCCGGCCCAGGCCGAGCTCGAACTGACCTTCAACTGGGATACCGAGCAGTACGACCTGGGCACTGCCTACGGCCATATCGCGATCGGCGTGCCCGATGCCTACGCGGCCTGCGCGGCGATCAAGGCCGCCGGTGGCCAGGTCACGCGCGAGGCCGGCCCGGTCAAGGGCGGCAGCACCGTGATCGCCTTCGTGACCGACCCGGACGGCTACAAGATCGAATTGATCCAGCGCGCCGAAGACCAGGCCGGCGTCGGCCTGCGCTGAAGCCTCAATCGCCCAGGGCGAGCGCGACCAGCTCCTCGGCAAAGGCAAACGAGGTCGAGGCCCCGGTACCGCCAGTCACGATGCCGACCGCCACGCCCGGTGCCGGCTGTGCCTTGTAGACCACATCCGAGGCCGAGGCATAGGTGCCGGTCCAGCGCTGCTCGACGCTGGCGCCTGGCAGCTTGAGCACGCGCTGGAGTTCATCCTGGATCAGCGCGTCAATGTCGTCGCGGGCAAACGGGGCTTCGGCCTGGCCGTAGACATGGCTGTCGCCGACCACCAGCGAGCCATCGGCCGACTGGACGGCGATCAGGTGGATGCCCCATTTGAGATGCTCGGCCTGTTCGGCCTGCAGTCTGGCACGCAGGGGCGCCGCTTCCGGCAGATCGGCATAGCCCTCGTAGCGCACCAGGCTCAGGTCCGACATCACCGCACCGGGCAGCTGCAGTGGCTGGGCCGGACGCACCCGCATCATCTGCAGCGTGCACAGGGTGATGCCGGCCTGGGCGATCAGTTCCGGATAGAGGGTGTTGAGGTCATGGCCGGGGCAGACCACGCAATGCTCGGCATGAAACAGGCCCTGGCTGGTGTGGATGCGCGGCAGCTCGATCTGCCGGACCGGGGTGTTCCAGTAGAAATCCACGCCGAGCGACTGCTGCAGCCAGCGGCTCAACAGCGGAATCGCATCGCGTGACTCGACCCGACGCTCGTGCGGACTGTGCAGGACGCCGACACCGTCCTGCAACTGCGGCAGCTCGTGGGCGGCCTCGGCCCGGCTCAGCAGCCGACAGCCCTGCCCCATCTCGGTCTGCAGGAAGGCCTCGAGCAGATCGAGGGCCTCGGGGCGCTGCGCCAGCAGGTAAAGGCCCTGGTGCACCACTTGGATGCCGGCCTGCGGCGCCACCTGCTGCCAGATGTCGCGCGTGCGCATGGCGCGGCGCCAATGCTCGCCCCGGCGCTGGCCGGTCACCGTGACGAAACCGAAATTGCGCACCGAGGCGCCGACGCACTGGGCATTGCGCTCCAGCACCGCCACGCTGAGCCCGCGCTGGCGCGCCGCATAAGCGGTGGCCAGGCCGATCACGCCAGCGCCGACCACCACCAGGTCGTAATGTTTTTCGCTCTTCATTGCTTGCTCCAGATGTTGTGTGGGGCTTCAGGGACGTTCGCCACGGGCCAGCCGCTGTTCGATCATTTCGAGCACCGGCAGCAGATCGGCCACGCTGTCGATCACATAGTGGGCGCCAGCGGCCCGGAACTCGGCGCCCACGCGCTGGCGCACCACGGCGCGCTCACTGTCGGAGGCGGCCTGGTATTCGGCCAGGGTCCAGCCGGCCGGACTGCCCGAGAGTGCCAATCCGACCGTCCACATGCCGGCGTTCAGCCCTTCGGCGATGCCCGGCAGGGTGTCGTCGACCTTGACGCAATGCGAGACCGCGCCGAGCTTGAGCTGGCGCACGCAGTCGAGCGCCATCCAGGGGCCGGGACGGGCGCCGGCCTCCAGGTCGTCGGCGCAGACGGTGCAATCCGGGGCATAGCCCCTGGCCGCGGCAATCTCGATCAGCCTTGCCATGACCTGGCGCGGGTAGCCGGTGGTCGAACCCACGCGATAGCCCTGTTCGCGCAGCTGGGCCACGGTCTCCAGGGCGCCCGGGATCAGGTCGGCGTGCAGGCCGACGCGCTCGACCTGCAGCGGGATGAAGGTGTCGTAAATATGCCGGATGTCGGCGTCGTTCATCGGACGACCGAACTGGGCCGCCCAGCGCGCACCCACGACCGGGTCCCGGCCCAGCGCCTCGATATGCTGCCATTTGCCCAGGCCCATCGGGCCGCGGGCCTCGGCCAGCGTGAGGTCGAAGTCGTAGGCGGCCTTGAAGGCATCGACAAAGATCTGGGTCGGAGCGAAGGAGCCGAAATCGACGATGGTGCCGGCCCAGTCGAAGATGACGGCTTCCAGTTGATGGCGCATGATGGATGTCCTGTTGAGTTGGAGGGTCTGGCCTGAGCCAGGAATTAATGCTTGGCGCTGCGCCAGGCCTGGTGGCGTTGCAGCAGCAGATGGGTGAGGGCCGAGTACAGCAGGCTGAAAGCGGCCGTGGTCACGATGATCAGGCTGGCCATGGCGGCGGCCGGCCCCAGTTCACCCGCCTCGTCGAGGTTCAGGATAGCGACCGAAGCCGGCAGCGTGTCAGGCGAATACAGGAAGACCAACGCCGAAACCGTGGTCATCGCGTTGATGAACAGATAGCGGAAGATCTCGAGCACCGCCGGCAGGCAGACCGGCAGGGTCACGCGCCAGAAGGTGACGAACTGCGACACCTTGAGCGAGGCCGATACCGCTTCGAACTCGCGGTCCAGGCTCTTGAGCGCGGTCAGCGCGGTCAGGTGGCAGGAGCTGTAGTAATGCACCACGTTGACGATCACCAGGATCGCGAAGGTCTGGTACAGGCCGTTGAGCGGGTTGTCCGGATGATTGAAGAACAGGATGTAGCCGATGCCCAGCACCAGTCCCGGCACCCCCATCGGCAGCGAAGCCATGCCCTGGACCAGCGCATGCAGGGCCGACTGGCGCGCGCCGGTCTTCTCGAGCAGATAGGCGGTCACGAAGATGAAGGGCGTGCCGAGCAACGCGGTCAGCAGCGCGATCTGCAGGCTGTTCAGATAGGCGCCCAGCACGCCGGCTTCGACCAGGCCGTAGCGGTAGTGGCCCAGCGTGAGCTCGAGGTTGTACGGCCAGAAGGTGATCACCGAGGTATAGGCCGCCATGCCCAGCACCGCGAGCATGGCACCGGCCAGCAGCAGGGTGAACAGCAGCAGCGGGCCGTCGCGGCGCCAGTCGGGCCGAGGCCGATAGGGCACGGCGCGCGCCGTCAGGCTGGCTTGCTGGCGCCGCTGTACCTGGCGGTCGACCACGAAGGCGAACAGCACCGGCAGCAGCAGCACCAGCGCCACCACGGCACCGCGACCGAAATTCTGCAGGCCGACCACCTGGACATAGATCTCGACCGCCAGCACCTTGAAGTTGCCGCCGATCACCTTGGGGATGCCGAACTCGCTGACCGAATACGAGAACACCACCATCGCGGCGCTGATCAGGCCGTACTTGGCCGCGGGCAGGGTCACGGTCAGGAACTTGCGCCAGCGCGTGGCCGAGAGCGCATCGGCTGCCTCGTAAAGCCGCCCGTCCGAGCTGGCCAGTGCGACGACCAGGATCATCAGGGCATGCGGAAAGCTCGAGAAGACCGTGGCCATGACGATGCCGACCGGACCGTAGACGCTGGTCTCGCCGAGCCAGGACTTGAGCAGGCCCTGGGTACCGAACCACTGGATGAAGGAGATGGCCCCGACCAGCGACGGCCCGAGCAGGGGCGACAGCCCGATCAGGCGCCACAGGCCCTTGAACGGCAGGCAGGAGCGCTGGATCGCATAGGCATAGAGGAAGGCCAGCGGCACCGTGATCAGCGTGACCACCAGCGCCACCCAGAAGGTATTCCAGAGCGCCGTGGCCATGCCGGGCATGGCGGCAAACTCGCGGAAGCGAGCCAGGCTGGTCTGCCCCTGCTCGTCGAGCAGGCTGTGGCTGAACAGGGCGCCCATCGGCAGCAGCAGGAAGACACAGAGTGCCAGCGCGGCGAGGCCGAGCAGGACGCCGCCCGCTGGCGCACGCTCCGCAGCCGGCAGGCGCCAGCGGGAGCTCAGGGAGGACCAGGCGTTCATGCTGACTCCGGCATCGGGAAAAGGTGTTCGGCCGGGATGCCGACACGCACCGTGGAGCCGGCATGGATCGGGCGACCGGCCAGATAGTTGCTGGAGAACTGCGCCAGCAGCGGGCGGCTGCCCTGGCCGACCGGCGTCAGCGTGACGAGCGAGAAAGCGCCGAGAAACTCGCATTTGTCGACCGTGGCGAAGAAGCTGTTCTCGGCCTGGTCGAGGGTGTCGAGCAGGCGGATGTCCTCGGGCCGGACATTGAAGCGGTAAGCGCGCCCCGGACTCAGTGCCGCCGCGCTGCGCAAGCGCAACGGGCCCTGGCTGACATGCTGCGGGTCGATCGCCTCGGCTTCGATCAGGTTGCTGCGCCCGATGAAGTCGGCCACGAAGTCGTTGCGCGGGAAGCGGTAGATGTCGTGCGGATCGCCGACTTGCTGGATGCGACCGCTCTTCATGACCACGATGCGGTCCGCCATCGCCAGGGCCTCCTCCTGGTCGTGGGTCACCATCAGGGTGGTCACGCCCAGGTTCTGCTGCAGCTGCCGGATTTCGGAGCGCAGGCGCACGCGTTCGATCGCGTCGAGCGCCGACAGCGGCTCGTCGAGCAGCAGCAAGTCGGGCTGGGTCGCCAGCGCGCGCGCCAGGGCGATGCGCTGCTGCTGGCCGCCCGAGAGCTGGGCCGGGTATTTGTTCTCGCTGCCGGGCAATCCGACCAGCCGGAGCATCTCGTCGACGCGCTGCTGGAAGGCCTCGCGGCCGGCGCGCCGCTGATTGAGTCCGTAGGCCACGTTCTGGCCGACGTTCAGGTTCGGAAACAGGGCATAGGACTGGAAGACGATGCCGTAGTCGCGCGCGGCCGGCGACAGCCTGGAGATGTCGCGGCCGGCATGCAGGATCTGCCCGCGGTCCTGCCGTTCGAGGCCGGCAATCGTGCGCAGCAAGGTGGTCTTGCCGCAGCCCGAGGGACCGAGCAGGACCAGGAATTCGCCGCGCTCGACCGAGAGCTCGATGTGGTCCAGGGCCGTGAAGCTGCCGAACTGCTTGTGCAGGCTTCTGATTTCAAGATGAGCCATATGAGATACCTCGGAAGGGGGCGAATGCGATCACCGTGGCGCACCCAGGCGGCCAAGCGACCAAGGCCTGGCGCCTGGGACTGCGGAGCTGCTGGCTTACTTCCTGGGCTCGGACTTGGCGGAATAGCGCTTCTGCCACTCGGTCAGGATCGCGTCGCGGTTCTTGCCCATCCACTGGAAGTCGTTCTTGACCAGGCGCTGCTCATAGTCGGTCGGCACATGCTTGAGGCGGGTGACGATGCCCGGAATCGCGACCAGGGCGAAGTTCCTGGCATAGAGCTCGTTGGCTTCGCGGCTGGACGCCCAGTCGGCCAGCTTCCTGGCAGCTTCCAGGCGCGGCGTGTCCTTGACGATGCCGATCGCCTCGATGTCCCAGCCCAGGCCTTCCTTCGGGAACACGACATCGATCGGGGCGCCCTTGGCGCGCACGGTGTTGGCGCGGTATTCGAACGCGATCCCGACCGGGAACTCGCCGGCACCGGCCATCACGCAGGGCTTGGAGCCCGAATGGGTATAGACCGCGATGTTCTCGTGCAGCTTGTCCATGTAGTCCCAGCCGCCCTTCTCGCCGAACATCTGCAGCCAGGCCGTCACGTCGAGGAAACCGGTGCCCGAGGAGTTCGGGTTCGGCATCACGATCTTGCCCTTGAACTCGGGCTTGAGCAGGTCCTTCCAGCTTTCGATGCGCGGCAGGCCCTGCTTGGTGGCCTCGGCGACGTTGTAGCAGATCGCCGCGCCCCAGACATCCATGCCGACCCAGTTCGGCTTGGCGCCGCCCGAGGTGAAGCGCGGGTTGATCGCCTTGAGGTTGGCCGGGGCGTAGGGCTGGAGCATGCCCTCGCGCTCGAACACCACCATGCTGGAAGCGGCCACGCCCATGATCACGTCGGCGACCGGCTTGTTCTTCTCGGCCAGCAGCTTGGCCGTGACGATGCCGGTGGAGTCGCGCGTCCACTTGATCTCGATCTCGGGGTTGGACTTGTTGAAGGACTCCTGGTAGGCCTTGAGCTGGTCGGTCTCCAGCGCGGTATAGACATTGAGGACGGTTTTTTGCGCCATGGCCGGCAGGGCTGCGGTGGCAGCCAGAACGGCCAGGACCAGGGACTGTGCGAGTGGTTTCAGCTTCATGAGATAACTCCTGTTGAGGATCAAAACTTCATCGCCACAGTCCCGGCACGACGGTTTCACCGACTGACCCGGACTGCAACTGCGCCCAGCTTAAAGCCCAACAATGTCAGATTGTTGACAATCTACAGTTTTCACAACTGGCTACAATCGCGTCACAGTCATTCATTTGCCGAGGTCGAACCGATGTCCACCCTGCTTGCCCAACCCGCCGAGAAAGCGCTGGCCCTGGTCCAGAGCACTTCGCTCACGCGCCTGGTGCTCGAATCGATCGAGGAAATGATCTTTTCCGGCGAGCTGCCGCCGGGCACCAAGCTCAATGAAGCCGCGCTGGCCCAGCGCTTCGGGGTCTCGCGCGGACCGCTGCGCGAAGCCTTCCACGCGCTCGAGGAGTCGGGCCTGATCCGCCAGGAGAAGAACCGCGGCGCCCATGTGCGCGAGATCAAGCTGTCGGAGGCCGCTGACATCTACGACCTGCGCGCCGGCCTCGACGCCACCGCGGGTCGCCTGCTGGCCGAGCGCCTGACGCCGGAACAACTGCACACCCTGCGCGAGCTGACCGAGGCCATGAAGGCCGTGCGCCCGGACGAGGTCGAGCGCTTCCACGAACTCAACCTGAGCTTTCACGACTGCCTGGTGACCATGGCCGGCAATCCGGTGCTGACCTCGCATTACCGCAAGCTCAGCAAGCTGCTGACGCTGTTCCGGCGCCGCAACCTGATGGCGCCGATGGCGATTCCGCATTTCGCCGACGAGCACAGCGCGATCGTCGACCTGCTGGCCGCGCGCGACGCCGCGGGCTGCGCACAGGCACTGTTCGAGCATGCCCGGGGCGGGCGCGCGCGCATGCTCAGGGACGGCGAACTGGCCGGAGTGCCGGATGGCCGCTGAACAAGCGCCGACCGAGGCCGGCTCGCCATGGTGCTGAGCCAGATCCCCGCCAACGTGGTGCTGGCGGTGCTGGCCGCCGCGCTGATGCACGCGGGCTGGAACGCCTTGATCCGTGGCGCACCGGACAAGGGACTCTACACCCTGCTGCTCCATGTCTGCAGCGCGCTGCTGGCCAGCGTCGGACTGCTGTTCGTGGGCGGGCCGGACCCGGCAAGCTGGCCCTTCCTGGGCCTGTCGGCCTTGCTGCATACCGCCTACATCCTGTGCCTGATGCGTGCCTACGAAGGCGGGCAGCTCGCGGTCAGCTATCTGCTGATGCGCGGACTGGCGCCCTTGCTGGTCTGCCTGCTGTCGACACCCCTGCTGGGCGAAACCCTGTCGTTCGGCGCCTGGCTGGGAATCGCCTGCATCCTGGTCGGTGTGCTGACCATCGCCTCGACCTCGGGCCAGCCGCTCGGACTGGTGCTGCGCCACCCCTCGGGCCAGGCGGCCTTGTTCAATGCCGCGATCATCGCGGCCTACACGCTGGTCGACGGCCAGGGGGCCCGGCTGTCAGGCAACCCGGTCGGCTATGTGCTGGCGCTGGCGCTGTTCGAGCCGCTGGTGATCCTGGCCCATGAGCTGCGCCGGCGTCGCCCCGCCGTGCTGCATTACTTCAGGCAACACTGGCCGCTCGGTTTCCTGGGCGCCGGGGTGGCGACCTCGGCCTACTGCATCGTGCTGTGGGCCATGACCCAGGCGCCGATCGCCGTCGTGGCGGCCATGCGCGAGAGCTCGGTCATCTTTGCCGTGCTGATCGGCAGCCTGTGGTTCAAGGAGGGGCGCTTGCGTGCCGGCCTGCTGGCCGGCCTCTGTGTCGTGGCCGGGGTGCTGCTGCTCAAGCACTGAAGCGGGCGGCATCAGCCCGCCCGCCGGGGGGGCTCAGTCGGCCTGCGTGCGTTCCTCGGCCAGCTTGACGACCACATCGATCAAACGCGTCTTTTTCGCGTAATGACGGTCGAGCGTCCATTCCCGCATGATCTCGACCGCCAGGTCGAAGTCCTTGGGTTCGAGTTCGTAGAGCTTGCCAAGCTGGAAGGGGTGGTCGTTCTGCAGGGCCAGCACCAGATTGGTCAGGGTGACGGCATTGGCGGCTTGGGGGTCAGCTTCGATCAGCTTGCGGGCCTTCTTGATGGCGAGCATGGTCTTCCTTTAAAGGCGGCTGCAGCTGGCCCGAGAGAATGAAACGCCAGCTGCTGGGGACTAACCTTGTCAATTCTAAGGAACCCTATGCAGAATTTGATGTCATTTTTGTTATAGGTGCCGAATCTACCGTTCAGTCGGCTTCACCAGCGTTGCACCCGCAGGAATGCGCCGATGGCGGGCGCAGCCAAAAAAAACGCTCCCTGCAGCAGGGAGCGTGGTTCAGGCCGGCAAGCCGGTCGCGATCAGAGCGTGACCGCGCCGCCCAGGTAGGGCCGCAGCGCGACCGGCAGCGTGATGCTGCCGTCGGCGTTCTGGTAGTTCTCCAGCACCGCGACCAGGGTGCGGCCGACCGCCAGACCCGAGCCGTTGAGCGTGTGCACGAGCTCGTTCTTGCCCTGCGCGTTCTTGAAGCGGGCCTGCAGGCGGCGGGCCTGGAAGGCTTCGCAGTTGGACACCGAGCTGATCTCGCGGAAGGTGTTCTGCGCCGGCAGCCAGACCTCGAGGTCGTGCGTCTTGGCGGAACCAAAGCCCATGTCGCCCGTGCACAGCGCGATCACGCGGTACGGCAGGCCCAGCGCCTGCAGCACGGCCTCGGCGTGGCCGGTCATCTCTTCCAGCGCCTCGTAGCTTTTCTCGGGATGGACGATCTGCACCATCTCGACCTTGTCGAACTGGTGCTGGCGGATCAGGCCGCGCGTGTCGCGACCGGCGCTGCCAGCCTCGGAACGGAAGCAGGGGCTGTGCGCGGTCAGCTTGATCGGCAGTTCGGACTCGGCCACGATCTCGTCGCGCACAAAGTTGGTCAGCGGCACCTCGGAGGTCGGAATCAGGTACAGCGCCTGAGTGTCGGGCACTTCCTCGCCCTCCTGGCCACCCTTCTTGGCCGCAAACAGGTCGGCCTCGAACTTGGGCAGCTGGCCGGTGCCGCGCAGCGACTCGGCGTTGACGATGTAGGGCACATAGCATTCGGTATAGTCATGCTGCTGGGTCTGCAGGTCGAGCATGAACTGCGCCAGTGCGCGGTGCAGGCGCGCGACCGGCCCCTTCATGACCGCGAAGCGCGAGCCCGACAGCTTGGCCGCGGTCTCGAAGTCCAAGCCCAGCGGCTCGGCCAGCGCGACATGGTCCTGGGCTTCGAAGCCGAGTTCGGGCGGGTTGGCGCCGAAACCGCCCTGCGGGCTCCAGCGGCGCAGCTCGACGTTGCCGGACTCGTCCGCGCCGACCGGCACGCTCTCGTGCGGCAGGTTCGGCACCGCCTGCAGCAGCGCCAGCAGCTCGCCCTGGATCTGGTCCAGCCGCGCGGCGGAATGCTCGAGCTCGGCCTTGTACTGGCCGACTTCGGCCATCACGGCGTCGGCCTCGGCATGCTGGCCCTTGCCCTTGAGCTGGCCGATCTGCTTGGACAGGGTGTTGCGGCGCGACTGCAGTTCCTCGGTGCGGATCTGCAGCGACTTGCGCTCGTGCTCGAGCGACTGGAAGGCGTCGACGTCGAGGAAGGCTTGCGGGTTCTTGCGGGTTTGCAGGCGCGCGACGACAGCGTCGAGGTCCTTGCGCAGCAGGGTGATGTCTAGCATGGGTTCTGTTTCCGATGGAATTTTGGGGGCCGGGGCAGGCGCAGCAGCGCTCAGGCCGGATCGGCTTCGATCTTGAGTCCCTTGGGCAAGGGGAACTTGGTGGTCTCGCGCACGCCGTCAAGGCTGCGCACCGAAACCGCGCCGAGCGCCTTCAGGCGCTGGACCACGCCCTGCACCAGGTCTTCCGGGGCGGACGCGCCGGCGGTCACGCCGATGCTGGAACGGCCCTCGAACCAGGCGTCCTGCAGCTCGCTGGCGTCATCGACCATGTAGGCCGGCACGCCCAGCCGCTCGGCGAGTTCACGCAGGCGATTCGTGTTCGAGCTGGTCGGGCTGCCGACCACGACCACCGCATCGACCTGGGTCGCCAGCAGCTTGACCGCGTCCTGGCGATTCTGTGTCGCATAGCAGATGTCTTGCTGCTTGGGCGACTGGATATGGGTGAAGCGCGCCTTGACCGCCGCCATGATCGCGGCCGCGTCGTCCACGCTCAAGGTGGTCTGGGTAACCACTGCGAGCCGGTCGGTTTGCGACGGCTGCACCTTGGCGACATCCTCGACATCCTCGACCAGGTGGATGCCGCTGTCGAGCTGGCCCATCGTGCCCTCGACTTCCGGATGCCCCTTGTGGCCGATCATGATGAACTCGTAGCCTTCCTTGTGCAGCTTGGCGACCTCGACATGGACCTTGGTCACCAGCGGACAGGTGGCGTCGAAGATGCGGAATCCGCGCGCCTTGGCCTCGCGCTGCACCGCCTGGCTCACGCCGTGCGCGCTGAAGACCAGCGTCGCGCCGGGCGGCACTTCGTCGAGTTCCTCGATGAAGATGGCGCCGCGGTCTTTCAGGTCGTTGACGACATGGGTGTTGTGCACGATCTCGTGCCGGACGTAGATCGGACGACCGAACTTCTCCAACGCGCGCTCGACGATCTCGATCGCGCGATCAACACCCGCGCAAAAGCCGCGCGGCTCGGCCAGCAGGATTTCCTGCGGGGCAGTCATCACAGCACCCCGATCAGCTGGACTTCGAAGCGCACCGGCTGGCCAGCCAGCGGGTGGTTGAAGTCGAAGCGCACCGCGCCGTCGGCGTTGACCTCGAGCACGGTGCCGGCATAGCTGCCGAGGCCGTCGGGGGTCGGGAACTGCACCACGTCGCCAGTCACATATTGCTCGCTGCGGTCGCCGAGCTGGTCGAGCAGCTTGCGCGCGACCCACTGCACCATCTCGGGCTGGCGCTCGCCGAAGGCCTCGCCAGCAGCGAGCTCGATCACGGTCTGCGTGCCCTCCTCCAGACCGAGCAGGCGCGCCTCGATCGCGGGCGAGAGTTCGCCGCTACCCAGGCTCAGCGTGGCCGGCTGGGCCTCGAAGGTATTGATGAAGTCGCGCCCGTCCGGACCCGAGAGGCGGTAATGCAAGGTGAGGAAGGAATCGGATTCGACTTGAGCCATGGGATTGACACCTGCGGACGCAAAAATGGTAAAAACACCGCACAAACCCGGGAGGCGTGCGCCAAGGCACGCCCCGGGCAGGGGCGCCAGACCCCTATTGTAGGAAAGGGAGGGTCCCCGCATGGCCGGCAAGCGCATTGCACTCGAAGGACTGCCCAGCGACTCGCGCCCGCGCGAGAAGCTGCTGCAGCGCGGCCCCTCGGCGCTCAGCGATGCCGAACTGCTCGCGCTGCTGCTGCGCACCGGCACAGCGGGCAAGAACGTGCTGCTGCTGGCGCAGGAACTGGTCGACGGTTTCGGCGGCGTTGCCGGCCTGCTGCACAGCGGCGCCGACGAGCTCGGGCGCGTCAAGGGCCTGGGGCCGGCCAAGCGCGCCGAGCTGCTGGCAGTGGTCGAACTCGCGCGCCGCGCGCTGGCGCAGGAAATCCGGCAAAAGCCGCTGTTCGACAGCCCGCAGGCAGTCGCGCATTACCTGCAGCTGCATTTCGGCCACAAGCCGCACGAGGTGTTCGCGGTGCTGTTTCTCGACAGCCAGCACCGGTTGCTGGCGCTTGAGGAGCTGTTTCGCGGCACCCTCTCGCAGACTTCAGTCTACCCACGCGAGGTGGTGCTGCGCGCGCTGCACCACCACGCGGCGGCCGTGGTGCTGGCGCACAACCACCCGAGCGGCACCGCCGAGCCCTCGCGCGCCGACGAGATGCTGACGCAGACGCTCAAGTCCGCGCTGTCGCTGGTCGATGTGCGCGTGCTCGACCATTTCGTCGTCACCGCGTCGGCATGCCGCTCGATGGCCGAACTCGGCCTGGTCTGAAGCTGCGCAATCAGACGGTGGCGCACGCCTTGAGCGTGGAAACGGCGCACACCTCGCGAGGGCACTTCTGATCAATGTCAAATGCAGAGCGAGTCTCGAACAATCGCCGAGAAAAATGTTTAATATAGATGTTGTAGCAAAACTGCTTCGTAAATAAGGGCTGCAGTTTGCCCACGAGAAAACTGGACATTGCTCTCGTCATGGCAAAAACTCTCGGAGTTTCATGCCGGTACGCGGCTGGACTTGGCTGCCGAGTCGTCGAGCACCGGCGTCGGTCGCCACGGGTCTTGCACCGAGAACGCCAGCACAGTTTTCATTGGATCAACAAATCAACGCGATCGCATCATCGCCACGGGCAATCTTCTAGAACATGTTCTCATTAACAAAGCAATTGATGTTGGGGCTCAGGTTTCCGGCCAAGATGGGCCTGACGCTCGCTCCGATTGTCCTGATGGCGGCCTGGTTGGCCGGGCAGGCAAGCGCTGTCGTCGGAGCGCCGCTGGCCTGGGGCTGCCTCGGCTTGGGACTGACGCTCTCGGCCTACCTGGGAACCTGTTTCCACTTGTCGGTGCTCGGCGGCGTGAAGGCCTTGCGGCGCCACATGATCAACATCTCGATGGGTGAATTGCGCAACGATATCCAGGCCAAGGGCAAGGACGAGTTCACCCGGCTGATGCATGAATTGAACAATATGCAGATCGGATTGCGCGAGACCGTGGTGCTGGTCCAGTCCAGCAGCTCGGAGGTGGTCCAGTCGAGCACCGAAATCGCGGGAGGTGCGCAGGATCTGTCGAGCCGGGTCGAATCGGCGGCGGCGGCGCTCGAGGAACTGGCGGCCGCGCTCGATGAGTCGAGCTCCGTGACGGCGCATACCGCGGAATCGGTGGCCAAGGCATCCGAGCTGGCGCTCAACAACGCCGTGGTCGCGCAGCGAGGCGGACAGGTGATGGCAGACGTGGTCAGCACCATGGAGCATATCCAGCTCTCCTCGAGCAAGATCAACGACATCATCGGCGTGATCGACGGCATCGCCTTCCAGACCAATATCCTGGCGCTCAACGCGGCCGTGGAAGCCGCACGTGCCGGCGAGCAGGGCCGAGGCTTTGCCGTGGTCGCCGGAGAAGTGCGCAGTCTGGCACAACGCAGCGCGACAGCCGCGCGCGAAATCAAGGACCTGATCAACGCCAGCGTCGGCGAGATCAACCACGGGGTCAATGTGGTGCGCGGGGCCGGGAACGAGATGCAGGAGATCGTGACCAATGCGGATCACGTGCGCCAGCTGATGGAGGAGGTGGCACGGGCGGCGCGCGAGCAAAGCCAGGGCATTGCGCAAATCGGCATGGCGATCCAGGGGCTCGACCAGAGCACCCAGGCCAACGCGGCGCTGGTCGAGGAAACCGCCGCCGCCGCGAGCAGCCAGCAGGCGGCCGCGATCAGGATGGCCGCGATGGTGGACGAATTCCGGCTGCCAGGCGGGGTCAGTTCCAGCTCGAAAGTCGAGGGCCTGGACATGGACGCCTTCATCGACGCGCACAGACAGTGGAAAGTCAAGTTGCGCGAAGCGATCGAGAATCGCGACAAGGTCGATACCGAGACCCTCAAGCGCGACGATTGCTGTGCGCTGGGTCAATGGATCTACGGAGACGGGGAGCGGCGTTTTGGCGGCAGGCCCTCTTTTGTCGACCTGTTGTCGCAGCACCGCGACTTCCATCGGGTGGCTGGCGGCGTGGCCGAGATAATCAACGCGCAGCGCTTCATCGACGCCGAGGATGCCCTGGCACCGGGCACGCCGTTCAGCAACGCCACGCGCAGCGTGGTGCAAGTCCTCTCCACGGTCAAGCGCATGGGATTCTGAATCCCCCCAGCCCTGCTGGGTTGGGCAGGGCGAAATCTGCCCTGATGACAAGCCACTAGCCCGGCATGGCACGCGGCGGTGCGCGACAATCCGGCTCATGAAAGTGCGCTCGCTGCCCGAACTCAAGACCCTGCGCAAGGCGCTGGCGGAGCAGGCTGCGCGCCTGGCCGCCGAGCGAGCCGCGGCCGAGGCGGCGCGGCGCGAGGCCGAGGAGCGCCTGCACAAGGACCGGCTGCTGTTCGAGCGCACGGTCGGCGCAGTGCAGCGCCTGCCGCACCATGGCCGCCACCTGGCCCGGCCGCACCCGCCGCTGCCGCGGCCGCAGCAGCGCGAACTCGACGAACAGGCCGTGATGCGCGAAGCGCTCAGCGACCTGTTCGATGCCGAGACGCTGCTGCACACCGACGAACACCTGAGCTTTCGCCGCCCCGGCGTCGGCCCCGAAGTCGCGCGCAAGCTGCGCCAGGGCGACTGGAGCCTGCAGGCGCAGATCGATCTGCACGGCCTGCGCACCGACGAGGCGCGCGAGACCCTGGGTCACTTCATCCGCGAGGCGCACAAGCGCGGCCTGCGCTGCGTGCGGGTGGTGCACGGCAAGGGACTGGGCTCGCCCGGCAAGACACCGGTGCTCAAGAGCCGGGTACACAGCTGGCTGGCGCAGAAGAACGAGGTCATGGCCTTCGTGCAGGCACGTCCGGCCGAGGGCGGAGCTGGCGCGCTGGTCGTGCTGCTGCGGCCTTCGCCCCACCCGCATCACTGACCGGCGTCAGGACCGGCGCATGGACCAGCGCCAGGCTGAACCAGACACCAATGCTGAAGTACAGGGTCATCCAGGCCATCTCGCTCTGCCAGTCCTGCCAGCGGTGCGAGACCACCCAGCGGCCCGAGGCGTCAAAGAAGCCCTGTGCCAGGCTCAGGTAGCGCCTGCCGCTGGCCTCGTCAGCGAGCCAGCGCTGCCAGTACATCGGCACATCGACCAGGAACATGAAAGCCACATAGGCCAGGCCGGCCAGGCAGGTGCCCGCCAGGATGGGGCGCAGCGCGGCCGGAAAGCGCGGCCAGATCGTCACCAGCGTCGCGACCAGCAGCGCCGCCGTCATGCCCCAGAGCGTCTCCTCGACCACATGACCGAGGTTGGAGGTGGTCAGCACCGAATACCAGGAAAAGCACTCGGCCAGCGCGATCAGCGGAATCACCGACTGCGAGACGGCCTTGCCGACCCGGCTGCCGGTCACCTGGGCGATCTCGCACAGCAACAGTGCCCACTGGGCGACGAAGCAGAGCTCGGCCAGCGTCGCGACCGAACGCCCGACGATCACGCTCGAGAACCAGGAATCGAACAGGCAAAAGCGCGGCACGTCGAACACCGGCAAGGCCGAACGGTAGGCGCAGCCCAGCACATAGGCCGCCGACAGGATCAGCTGCCAGCGGCGTGCGGCATAGACCGGAGCCGGCAACAGGGCCTGGCGCTGGCGCAGCAGGCGGGCCGACCACAGCAGGGCCATGACATTGACCGCGCTGACCCCGCAGAGCAGCAACCACCACGAGAAAATCTCGGCAGACAGGGACATGGCTGATTGGGGTGAGGGTAGACCGATTGCGAGCCCGATGGCGGGCCCGACTGCCGACGCGGTGCAACGAGCCGGGCCGACTCCAGTTGAACATTGTGACTGGCGCTTGACCGGGTCGGCAAGGGCCGGCGCACGGATCGCACCAGTCATCAGGCTGCCATCGCGAGCCGCTAGGCTCGGCGCCTGACATCGGGCGGGATGGCCTGCCCAGGCTGAAATCCCCTTGCTGCTGCCATTGCTCCTGCTTGCCATTGCCCTCGCCCTGCTGACGCTGCCGCTGGCCTTCCAGAGAAACCTGCTGTTTCCGGCACCGAAGAAGAATGCGGTGCTGGCCTCCAGCTCGCACCGGATCGAGGAGTTCGCGATCCCGGTCGGCGGGCGGTCGCTGCGCGCCTACCTGGCCAGTCCGATCGACGCGCCTGCCCGCCCCAGCGGCCTGCTCTACTTCAACGGCCGGCGCGAGCATCCGACCTCGATCTTCCGCTGCCTGGGCCAGATGCCCGACCAGCATCTGCTCTGCTTCCACTACGAGAAGCTGGGGCCTTCGCTGCGCAAGCCCGACGAGGCCAGGCTGGTCGCCGATGGAGTGGCCATGCTCGACTGGCTGTCTGCGACCCTGGGGCTGGACCCGTCAGAACTCGCGATCGCGGGGCGCAGCCTGGGCTCCGGCATCGCGATCCAGGTCTGCGCCTTGCGCCCCGTGCGCCGACTGGTGCTGGTTTCGCCCTACGCCCGGCTGATCGAGCCGGTGCGCGCGGCACTGCCCTTGATGCGGGAATGGATGCTCAAGGACCAGTTCCGCTCGGTTGAGCATGTCCAGCGTATCGCTTGCCCGACCCTGCTGGTGCTGGGCGAGCGCGACCAGACCGTGCCGGCCGCGGCCTCGCGCCGCCTGTTTCGCGCCTGGCCAGGCGAACTGAGCGAGTGCTCGATCGCGCACAGCGGGCACCGTGGCCTGCTCAAGCGGCCCGAGGTGCAGCGGGCGATTGCCGAATTCTGCCGCCCGGATAGCTCCGACCGGCATGCGCCGGGCCACGTCAGGACAGCGGAAACCGCAGCGTAAAGCAGGTCCAGCCAGCGGCCGAAGTCACCGCCGCCTGCCCGCCATGGGCCTGGACGATGGCCTGGGTGATCGCCAGGCCCAGGCCGGCGCCCTCGGTATCGGGGTGGGCGCGCGACTTGTCGGCGCGAAAGAAGCGATCGAACAGGCGTGGCAGCAGCTCCGGGGCTATCGTGCTGCCACTGTTCTCGACTTGCAGGCTGATCGCGCTGGGCCGGCTTTCGATCACCACCTCGACCCGGCCGCAGGGCGGCGTGTGGCGCAGCGCATTCGACAGCAGGTTGCTGATCGCGCGGCGCAGCATCAGGCGGTCGCCGCTCAGCACGGCGGTGCCCGAGCAGCGCAGCTCGATCTGCTTTTCCTCCGCCAGCGCCTCGTAGAAGTCGAACAGGGCCCGGACCTCGTCGGCCAGGTCGATCGGCTCGGTGCGCGGCAGCAACAGGCCATGTTCGGCCTTGGCCAGCAGCAGCATGTCCGACACCATGCGCGCCAGGCGCTGGAACTCCTCGGCATTCGAGGCCAGGATATCGCGGTAGGCGGCGGCATCGCGCGGCTGGGCCAGCGCGACCTGGGTCTGGGTCAGCAGATTGCTGATCGGCGTGCGCAGCTCATGCGCCAGGTCGGACGAGAACTCCGACAGGCGCTGGAAATCGCGCTGCAGCCGCTCGAGCATCTCGTTGAGCGAATGCGCCAGATCAGCCATTTCCACCGGCACGGCCTCGGCCGGCATGCGCTGGTCGAGCTTGTGCGCGGTCACCGCCTGCGCCCTGGCCTTCATGGCCCGCAGCGGCGCCAGACCGGTGCGCGCCGCCCACCAGCCCAGCATGCCGCTCAGGCCGGCAGCCAGGCCTGCATAGAGCCAGAGCGCCGCCCGCAGCGCGCTGATGAAATGGGCGTGGTGCAGGGTGTCGAGGGCGACCCAGATCCGCATGTCCTGGCGCAGTCCAGCGTGGGCGGGCGCGGCCGCCGACAGGGCCCGGAATTCCCGTTCGCCCTGCAGCCAGGTGAAGAATGCCGGCCCGGCGTCGACGGCATGCACCCTGACCCGCTCAGCAGGAAAGCTGAACTGGGCGCTGGCATACAGCACGCTGCCGGCCGCGTCATCGACCCGCACGAACAGGCCTGGGTGGTTCTGCAGCGCATCGTCGAGCCGGCGCTGCAGATCGGTCGCCGAGCCCGCCTTGGCCACGCTGTCCTGAATCAGCTCGATCTTGTCGTGCAGGGTATCGCGATCGAGCACCTCGAAATGCCGATCCACCGCGACGGCCGTCAGGCCCGCCATGCCGAGCAGCAGCAGGGCCGACACCAGGCTGTAGAGCAGCGTCAGCCGCGTGGTCAGCGACAGGCGCCCGATCACAGCGTCGGTTCCGGGATTTCGAGCACATAGCCCATGCCACGCACGGTCTGGATCAGCCGGGGCTCGAAGCCCTCGTCGACCTTGGCGCGCAGGCGCCGCATCGCGACCTCGATCACATTGGTGTCGGAGTCGAAGTTCATGTCCCAGACCTGGGATGCGATCAGCGAGCGCGGCAGCACCTCGCCGTGGCGCCGCATCAGCAGCTCGAGCAGCGCGAACTCCTTGGCGGTCAGCTCGATGCGCTTGCCGGCCCGGCTGACGCGCCGGCGCAGCAAGTCGAGCTCGAGGTCGGCCACCTGCAGGGCAGTCGCTTCCACGCCCGAGCGCCCGCGCCGCAGGATGGTGCGCACCCGGGCCAGCAGTTCGGCGAAGGAAAACGGCTTGACCAGGTAGTCGTCGGCACCGAGCTCGAGCCCCTTGACGCGGTCCTCAACCTGGTCGCGCGCGCTCAGGAACAGCACCGGGACCAGATGGCCCTGTTCGCGCAGGCGCTGCAGCAGCTGCCAGCCGTTGAGCCCCGGCAGCATGACATCGAGGATCAGCAGGTCGAAATCCTGCTGCTGCGCCAGCTGCAGCCCGGCCAGGCCGTCGCTGGCCAGCTCGACGGCAAAACCGGCCTCGCGCAGTCCCTGCCTCAGGTAGTCGCCCGTCTTGGGCTCGTCTTCGACGATCAATATCTTCACGCTGGCTCTCCTGGCCAGAATTCTCGCCGCTGGCGGACCAGGCCGTCGCCAGATGACAGATTTGTAATCTTCCCGACAGCCGATTGACGGCATCGCCACCGCAGAATCCAGCCTTACCGATCAATTTCCCTTGGAGCGGCGCCCGTGATCCCCCCCTCTCTGTTCAACGCGTCCCGGCTCTGCCTGGCAGCGGGTCTGCTCATCCTGCCGGCCTGGGCCATGGCGCAGGCCACCAGCCCCGAATCGGCCTGGCGCGACGCTAACGCGGCGGTCGGCCAGTTCCCGCGCGGACATGCCGACCTGCTCAAGTGGGAGCAACAACAGGCCCCGGCCGCCGCACCGGTAGCTCCGGCTGTGCCTGAGCTGGCGCTGGCAACCGCCGAACAGGCCGTGCGCCAGGCCTGGCGCGCGCACCGCGAACTGGCCCGTCCGCTGGCAATTCTGGGCGCCACCCAGGCAGACCGGCTGGCCACCGGCCGCTGGCTCGAACTCGACCCGAGCCTGAACTGGCGCATCCATGATTTCGGCGAACTGCTGGAAGTCGCCGTGCAGGCGCGCAAGGCCTGGACCGATGCGGTCACCAGCCAGCAGGCCCTGCAGCCGCTGCGCCAGGCCTTGGCGGCCGCCGATGCCGCGCACGAGCTCGGCCAGCGCATGGTCAGCATCGGCAACTGGAGCCGGTTGCAGCAGACCCCGGTGCAACTGGCCCGCACCCAGGCCCAGATGAACCTGCGCCGGGCCCAGTACGCGGCGGCCCAGACCCAGGCCCGGCTGCTCAAGGCGCTGGGGCTCAGCGGCCTGCATGCCGCGGTCGGCCTGCCCGCGCAATTGCCGGAGCTGCCAGCCGACGTCATGACCGAAGCGCAATTCCAGCGCCGCCTGGCCGCGATCCAGTCCGAGCTGCCGCGCGGCAACCGGCTGCGCAACCAGGCCAATGCCCCGCTCGCCTTCGCGGCCTACCAGGCCAGCCTGGCGCTGGCTCGTGCCAGCCAGGACGAACTGCTGCCGCTGCGCCAATACATCAACGAAGAAACCGTGCTGCACTACAACGGCATGCTCAAGAGTACTTGGGACCTGCTGGCCGAGGTGCAGAACCAGTCGCAGGCCCAGGCCGGCGCGCTGGCGACCCGGCGCGACTTCGAGATTGCCCGGATCGACCTGCAATCGGTGCTGCTCGGCGCCGAGATTGCCAGTCCGCTCGCGCTCGGCGCTGGCGGCAGCGACGCGCCCCAGTCGGCCGGCCATTGAAGGAGTCCCCCATGAACCCGACCCATTCCAGAAGACAATTCTTTGCTGGCTCGCTGGCCACCGTCGCCGGCCTGGCCGTGTCCCGCTCCGCACTGGCCGGCCTGCCCGAGCCCGTGATCCAGAGCTCGGCCGCTACCGCCGCGCCACTGATTCCCAATACCGGCCGGCCCTACAACCCGGTCGTCACGCTCAACGGCTGGACCCTGCCCTGGCGCATGAAGGACGGCGTCAAGGAGTTCCACCTGGTGGCCGAGCCGGTGCTGCGCGAAGTCGCGCCTGGCTTCAAGGTCAATATGTGGGGCTACAACGGCCAGAGCCCGGGCCCGACCATCGAGGTGGTCGAGGGCGACCGGGTGCGCATCTTCGTCACCAACAAGCTGCCCGAGCACACTACCATCCACTGGCATGGCCAGCGCCTGCCCAACGGCATGGACGGTGTCGGCGGCCTGACCCAGCCGCAGATCCCGGTCGGCAAGACCTATGTCTACGAGTTCGAGGCGCGTCGCCCCGGCACCTTCATGTACCACCCGCATGCCGACGAGATGGTGCAGATGGCGATGGGCATGATGGGCTTCTGGGTCACGCACCCGAAAGTGAAGCATCCGCAGATCAGCGAGGTCGATCGCGATTTCTGCTTCCTGCTCAACGCCTTCGATGTCGAGCCCGGCAGCCGCACGCCCAAGGTCAACACCATGACCGACTTCAACATCTGGTGCTGGAACAGCCGGGCCTTCCCGGCCATCGACAGCCTGAATGTGCGGCTCAATGACCGGGTCCGGATCCGGGTCGGCAACCTGACCATGACCAATCACCCGATCCACCTGCACGGGCATGAGTTCACCGTCACCGGCACCGACGGCGGCCCGACCCCGCCCGCGAGCCGCTGGCCCGAGGTCACGGCCGATGTCGCGGTCGGCCAGATGCGCCAGGTCGAGTTCATCGCCGACGAGCTCGGCGACTGGGCCTTCCACTGCCACAAGAGCCACCACACCATGGGCGCGATGGGCCACTCGGTCCCGACCATGGTCGGCGTCGACCACCGCGGCCTGGTCGGCAAGATCCAGCAGCTGGTGCCCGACTACATGGTGATGGGCGAGCGCGGCATGGCCGACATGGGCGAGATGGAGATGCCGCTGCCCGACAACACCGCGCCGATGATGACCGGCAGCGGCCCCTACGGCCCGCTCGAGATGGGCGGCATGTTCAGCGTGCTCAAGGTGCGGGCGGACCAGAAGCCCGGTGACTACCAGGACCCGGGCTGGTTCAAGCATCCGGTGGGCACCGTGGCGCGCGAATACACCGGCCCCGTGGCCGAAGCGACCAGACCGCCGTCGACCCCGACATCGCAGCCGGCTGGCAACGCCACGGTGCTGAAAGCCCGCAAGCCGAACCCGCATGCCGGGCATTGATACCCTGCCCTTTTCCTTCATCCGATCCAAAAACGACATGACTTCGATCAAATTCCGCTCCCTTCCCGCCCTGGGCCTGGCGGCCCTGCTGGCATTGAGCACCAGCGGCAGCTGGGCGGCTGGCGCCCATGCCGGCGGTCACGGCCACGCGGACCACCAGGACCATCACGCCAGCATGGAAACGTCTTACGGCAAGCCCGGCGACGCCGCCCGGGTCAAGCGCAGCATCGAGGTCGTCATGAGCGACGACATGCGCTTCACGCCGGCCAACATCCAGGTCAAGCGCGGCGAGACGGTGCGTTTCGTGGTCAGCAATGCCGGCCAGATCCGGCATGAATTCAGCCTCGGCACCAAGCAGGAGCTCGAAGAGCATTACGAGCAGATGAAGAAGTTCCCGGACATGGTGCATGACGAGCCGAACAAGGTCTCGCTCGAGCCGGGCCAGCAAGGCGAGGTGATCTGGCAGTTCACCCGAAGCGGCAAGGTCGACTTCGCCTGCCTGCATGTCGGCCATTACGAGGCCGGCATGAAGGGCCAGGTCAGCGTCGGCAAGTAATCATTCCAGCAGGAGCAAGGCCATGGAAAGTATCAACCGTCAGCGTCGTCTGCTCTTGACTGGCGCTGCCGCGCTCGGGCTGGCAGCCAGCGGCCTGGTCCGGGCCCAGGCAGCACAGGGCATTGAGGTCTGGAAGGACCCCAACTGCGGCTGCTGCCAGGACTGGATCAGCCACCTGGAGCAGAACGGCTTCAAGGCCAAGGTCTTTGATAGCGGCAACAACGCGGTTCGCGCCCGGCTCGGCATGCCGCAACCGCTCGGCTCCTGCCACACGGCGCTGGTGCAGGGCTATGTGATCGAAGGCCATGTGCCGGCACAAGACATCCAGCGCCTGCTGAAGGAAAAGCCGCAGGCGCTGGGCCTGGCGGTGCCCGGCATGCCGATCGGCTCGCCCGGCATGGACGGTCCGGCCTATGGCGGCCGGCGCGACCGCTACGAGGTGCTGCTGGTGCTCAAGGACGGCAGCACCCGGGTCTTCCAGCGCCACGCCTGAAGCTCCAGCCCCGCAAACTCCACCGAGACACCCATGAACCACCAGCAGAAATTCCTGACCATTTCCGCGCTCGCGCTGGGCGTGATCTGGCCGGCGTCGGGCTTTGCGCAGGCGAACAGCCTGCCGCCCAGCACGGTTGAAGCCAGGCCGGCCACCGCCTTGAGCGAAGGCGAGATCCGCCGGCTGGACCCGGAGACCGGCAAGCTCACGATCCGCCATGGCGAGATCCGCAACCTGGACATGCCGCCGATGACCATGGTGTTCACGGCAAGGGACAAGTCCCAGTTGGCCGACCTCAAGGTCGGCGACCGGATCCGCTTCGTCGCCAGCAACGAAGGCGGCAAATACCTGGTGAGCGAAATCCAGCCAGCGCAGTGATCACCGCCCCTTGAGCGCGGGCGGATGGCGCGGGCCGATGCCGCGCGGGGACGGGTTCAGGCCCCGGGCTGATTGCGCATCCAGTCGGCGGTCTGGAAAAAGCTCTGCTGCAGGCGCTGGCGCAGTGCCGCGGGCACGCCGGTCTCGGCCATGGCCTGGTCCATGCAGGCCAGCCATTGGTCGCGCTCGACGATGCCGATCTTGAACGGCATGTGCCGCATCTTCAGGCGCGGATGGCCGAAGCGCTCGACGTAATGCTGCGGCCCGCCGAGCCAGCCGGTCAGGAACCAGGCCAGCTTCTGGCGCGCCTCGTCCAGGCTGGCACCATGGCTGGCGCGCAGCTCGCGGTAGGCCGGATCGAGCTCCATCAGGTCATAGAAGCGCTCGACCAGAGCCAGGACGGCGCTTTCGCCGCCAATCCAGTCAAAAGGGGTTGCGGGCGGCTGGGCCGCCCCGTTGCTGTTGTCGGTCTGCATGGCGGCGTTTATAACCTGAACCGACTGTTGCTGCGGCGCTCAGTCGCTGGCACGACGCAGCGTCTGCGCCACCGGCGTGCGCAGCACGCCGCGCAATCCCCACCAGCCGGCGGCCAGCGCCAGCAAGGCGCCGGCCAGCGCGCCGCCCAGCGGCACCCAGGGCGTCGGATTCCAGGCCAGGTTGAACACCTGGCGCGCCAGCACCCAGCTCACTACCAGCGCCACCAAGGACGCCAGCGTGCCCGCCAGCAGGCCGGCGCCCAGCAGTTCAGCGCGCTGCACCCGGCGCAGCAGACTGGAGCGGGCCCCGAGCGCACGCAGGATCGCGAACTCGCGCTCGCGCTCGCCGCGCGTGGCCGCGATCGCCGCAAACAGCACCACCAGCCCGGCCAGCAGCGTGAAGCCGAACAGCGCCTCGACGGCACGGATCACCTGGTTCAGCACCTGCTGCAGCTGTACCAGCGTACGGCTCAGGTCGATCAGCGTGACATTGGGAAAGGCGCGCAGCAGCGCCGAATCGAAACCGGGCTGCTCGGGCGCGCGAAAGGCACTGATATAGCTCAGCGGCGCACCGGGCACCTCAGCGACCGGATAGATCGCGAAGAAGTTGACCCGCATCGAACTCCAGTCGACCTGGCGCAGGCTGGTGATGACCGATTCGCGCGGCACGCCCGCGATGTCGAAGCCGAGCCGATCGCCGAGCTTGAGCCCCAGGGTCTCGGCCAGACCGCTCTCGAGGCTGATGCCGTCGGCCTCGTTCGGCTGCCAGCGCCCGGCCAGCAGCGGGTTGTGTCCGGGCAGCTCGGTGCTGTGCGAGAGGTTGAACTCGCGCTCGACCAGCCGGCTGGCGCGCTCGTCGCGGTAGTCCTGGGCGCTGACCGGCCGGCCGTTGATCGAGACCAGCCGGCCGCGGATCATCGGATACCAGTCGTAGCGCGCGACGCCCTGCTGGCGCAACTCGCGCTGGAAGGCATCGGCCTGCGCCGGCTGGATGCTGATGACGAAGCGGTCGGGCGCATCGGCCGGCGTGGCGGCGCGCCAGCTCGCGATCAGGTCGGTGCGCAACAGCACCAGCAGCACCAGCGCCAGCAGGCCCACCGACAGCGCGCTGACCTGCACCACCGCATAGCCCGGGCGCGCGGTCCACTGCCGCACCGCCAGCGACAGCCAGGACGGCGTGCCGGCCCGCCCCGGCAGGCGGCGCAGCAGCCGCACGGCCAGCCAGGCCAGCGCCGCGAACAGCAGCAGCGCCAGCGCAAAGCCGCCGACCGCGATCAGGCCCAGCTTGAGGTCGCGGCTGGCCAGCAGCAACAGGCCGGCAAAGCCCAGCGCGCCCAGGCCCAGCACCGCGAGCGAGGCCGGCTTGGGCGCCCCGAGCTCGCGCCGGATCACGCGCAGCGGCGGCACCTGGGACAGCTGCAGCACCGGCGGCAAGCCGAACGCCAGCATCAGCGTCAGGCCCACGCCGAGACCGAAGATGGCCGGCCAGGCGCTCGGCGCCGGCAAACTGGTCTGGATCAGCTCGGCCAGCAGCCAGACAAAGCCGTAATGCGCCAGATAACCCAGCAGGACCCCGAGCAGGCCGGCCAGCAGCCCGGCCAGGCCGAAGGCCAGCGCATAGGAGCGCGCCATCAAGCCCTGGGACAGCCCGAGCACGCGCAGCAGCGCACAGTCATCGAGATGGCGCAAGGCGTAGAGCCGGGCCGACATCGCGACCGCCACCGCGCTCAGCAGCGCCGCCAGCAAGGCGACCAGGTTGAGGAATTTCTCGGCCCGCTCCAGCGTCTGCTGCATCTCGGGCCGGCCGCTCTCGAGCGACTCAAGCCCGATGCCGCGCAGGCCGTCGCGGGCCAGCCGGGCCTCGACCCAGGCGCGATAGGACTTCACTGACGCCTCATCGCCCACGAGCGCGAGCCGATAGCTGATCCGGCTGGCTGGCTGGACCAGGGCGGTCGCGGCCAGATCGGCCTGGTTCATCAGCACCCGCGGTGAAAAACTCATGAAGCCGGCGCCGCGATCGGGCTCCTGCAGCAGCAGGCCCGCGATACGCAGGCTGTGCTCGCCCAGCAGCAGCTGCTGGCCGAGCTGCAGGCCCAGCGTGTCGAGCAGCGCCGGCTCGACCCAGACCGATCCCGGTACGGGCAGCGCCTGCACCGGGCGGCCGGGCGCGCCGGCCTGATCGGCCAGCAACAACTCGCCGCGCAGCGGATAGCCGGCCGCGACCGCCTTGAGTGCGACCAGCCGGGCCGCGCCGCCCAGTTCGTCCGGTGCGCGCGCCATGGTCGGAAAGCTCAGATGGGCCGTGCTCTGCAGGCCGCGCGCTTGCACCTGCTGCAGGAAATCGGCCGGCAAGGGCTGGTCGCTGCGCACCACCAGGTCGCCGCCCAGCAGCGCGCCGGCATCACGCTGGAATCCGCCCTGCAGCCGGTCGGCAAAGAAGCCGACCGCGCTCAGCGCGGCCACCGCGAGCATGACGGCCAGCAGCAGCAGGGTCAATTCGCCAGCGCGCCAGTCGCGCCAGAGCGAGCGCCAGGCCAGCGCCCAGACAGAAGGAGAAAACTTGCGGATCATGGGCCCAGCTTAGCGCAAGGCGATCGGTCCCACAGGGTGGCGGGTCATGGTGGCGCCATCAAGGCCACAATCAGGGCCGGCAGCACAGGGCGCTGGCGCCGCCCCAGGCTCACTGGCGCAGCACATCGGCGCCGGCTGGCGGCTGGAAGGCGAAATGGCCGGGCTTGAAGCCGGACTGGGTATCGAGCGGGCCGAACTGCATCACCGAGCGCTGGCCGAAGCTGTCGAGCATCTCGAGCGTCGCGAGCTGGCCCTGCCTGAAACCGAGCCGGACCGACTGCAGCTGGCCGTCGCGCGACTTCGGCGTCGCCAGCACCCATTGCTGGCCGTCGGCGTCGGGCGCATTGGCCAGCGTGAACAGGGCGGACAGGCCCTTGAGGTCGGACGCGGTCGCGATCAGCGCCGCCGGCGTGTTGCCGAGCACCTCCTGCTGGCGCCTGGCGGTGGCCTGGTTCAGGTCGGCGTCATAGAGCCAGAGGGTCTGGCCGTCGGCGACGATCAGCTGCTCGAACGGCTTGAGGTAGTGGAAGCGAAAGCGGCTCGGCCGCAGGAACTCGAAGCTGCCGCTGCTGGTCTTGCTGCGCGGGGCCGCCTCGCCGTCGCGCCGGGGCGCGCTCACGACCTGGGTGAAGCTGGCGCGGCCCTGGCGGGCCTGGCGCAGGAAGGACTCGAGGTCTGACAGGCCGTCGGCACGCGCCGGCAGAGTCCAGCTCAGGGCAGCGGCCAGCAGGGCCAGCGGAGCCAGGGGACGGGTGAAGCGCAACAGGGATTTGAGCATGAGCATAGGTCTGTGAGCACACACGATACCAGCAGGTTCCGGCCGAGCCGCGACATGAATGTAAAACTGGGTAACACCGGCCAGCTGGCGACCAGCCGGCCCCCCCCCCTACGACCCGGGCCCGGGCCCGGGCCGGGGGGCAGGATCAGTCGCCGCCGCGCGCCGCGACCAGGATGTCGCGCTGGCCGCTGGTGGTCAGCGCGCTGACCAGGCCGGCCTTTTCCATGTCTTCCAGCAGTCGTGCCGAACGGTTGTAGCCGATCTTGAGCTTGCGCTGCACATAGCTGATGCTGGCCTTGCGGTCCTGCAGCACCACCGCAACCGCCTGGTCGTAGAGCGGGTCCTTCTCGCCGTCGCCACCGCCTTCGCCGTCGGCGGCTAAATCGCCACCCTCGCCTTCCGAGCTGCCGCCTTCGAGGATGCCGTCGATGTAGTCGGGCTCGCCGCCCTGCTCCTTGAGGTAGCTCACCACCCGGTGCACCTCGTCATCGCTGACGAAGGCGCCATGGACCCGGGTCGGATAGCCGGTGCCGCTGGGCATGTAGAGCATGTCACCCATGCCGAGCAGCGCCTCGGCCCCCATCTGGTCCAGGATGGTGCGGCTGTCGATCTTGCTGCTGACCTGGAAGCTGATGCGGGTCGGGATGTTGGCCTTGATCAGGCCCGTGATCACGTCCACGCTCGGGCGCTGGGTCGCCAGGATCAGGTGGATGCCAGCGGCGCGCGCCTTCTGTGCCAGCCGTGCGATCAGCTCCTCGATCTTCTTGCCGACCACCATCATCAGGTCGGCCAGCTCGTCGATCACGACCACGATATGCGGCAGCCGCTCAAGCGGCTCGGGTGCCTCGGGCGTCAGGCTGAAGGGGTTGGGAATCGACTCGTCGCGCTCACGCGCCTCGGCGATCTTGGCGTTGTAGCCAGCCAGATTGCGCACGCCGACCTTGCTCAGCAGTCGGTAGCGCTTTTCCATCTCGGCCACGCACCAGTTCAGGCCGTTGGCGGCCTGCTTCATGTCGGTCACGACCGGACACAGCAGATGCGGGATGCCCTCGTAGACGCTGAGCTCGAGCATCTTGGGGTCGATCAGCATCAGCCGCACATCCTTGGCGTCGGCCTTGTAGAGCAGCGACAGGATCATCGCGTTGATGCCGACCGACTTGCCCGAGCCGGTGGTGCCAGCGACCAGGCAATGCGGCATCTTGGCCAGGTCGGCCACCACCGACTGGCCCGCGATGTCCTTGCCGAGTCCCATCGTCAGCAGGCTCTTGGCGTCCTGGTAGACCGAGGAGCCCAGGATCTCGCTAAGCTTGATGGTCTGGCGCTTGGCATTCGGCAGCTCGAGCGCCATCAGGTTCTTGCCCGGAATGGTCTCGATGACGCGGATCGACACCAGCGACAGCGAGCGCGCCAGGTCCTTGGCCAGATTGACCACCTGCGAGCCCTTGACACCGGTGGCCGGCTCGATCTCGTAGCGCGTGATGACCGGGCCGGGCTGGGCCGCGATGACATGGACCTCGACACCGAAGTCGCCGAGCTTCTTCTCGATCAGCCGGCTGGTCATCTCCAGCGTCTCGTGCGAGACGGTCGAGGACTGGCGCTGCGCCGGATCAAGCAGATCGACCTGGGGCAGGCTGGAATCGGCTGGCTTGTGCGACGGGATGGCCTGCAGGTGCTGCGCCTCCTGCGCTGGCTTGGCTGGCTGGCGCTCCTGGGCGGGACGGCTGGCGGGCCTGGGCGGTTCGGCAGACACGGCGTCGAAGCCGGGCTGGGCTGCCCCCGGCTCGAGCCGGGCGGCGAGCGGCTCGCGCGTCTTTTCCTGGGTCGGCATGCGCGGCACCAGCTGCGCCAGTCGCGCGAGCTTGCCGGGCTTGTCAGCGGGCGCCGACTCGGGCACGAGATCGAGCCCGTCATCCCAGGGCACGGGATCGGGTTCGGGCTCGGTCCTGACGCGCGGCGCACGCGGCGTGGGCGCTTGAACCTGCGCCTGCGTCTGTGCCTGATAGGCCGCCTCCTCGCGCTCGCGCTGGCGCGTCGCCTGCTGACCGATGCGCTGGTCCGCACCGGCGGCAAGCCGCTGGCGCACGCGCAGGAAGCCGCGTTCGAGCCGCTCGCCGACGCCCTCGGCCAGCGTGGCCCAGGAGAAACGGAACACCTGGGATGAAGCCGCCAGCCACAGCGGCAGTCCGAGCAGCACGGAACCGGTGGCGCCGAACCAGCGCAAGCTCCAGGCCCCGAGCTGGGCGCCGAGCGCACCACCAGCGCCCGCCGGCAGCACCGGATCGAAGCGGTAGAGCCAGGCCCATTCCAGCGCACAACTGGCGCCCATCAGCAGCAGGAAACCGGACCAGGGGCCCAGCTGGCGCCAGATACGCTGGGGCCAAGTGACAGCCGGCTCGGCTTTCGGAGCGGCGCCACGCAGCGAGACCGCCAGCGCAGCCAGCCAGGCCCGCAGCGCGGCCAGCAGCAGCCACCAGGCCGACAGGCCGAACAGGGTGAAGTTGAGATCGGACAACCAGGCACCAAAGCGGCCGCCCCAGTTGTGGGTCACGCCGAGCGAGCCCGAGGTCGACCAGGCCGGATCGGCCAGGTTGTGGCTCAGCATGGCAATCAGCCAGAACAGCAGTCCAGCCGCCGCCAGCAGCAAGCTCGAATCCTGGACAAAACGGACCAGGCCGCTAGGACCCCGGCCTTCACTGTCGGCGTTGAGGGTATTGAGTGAATATGTCATAAATGCAGGTGCGCAAGCTTAACCGAGCGATCACGATGGCTGGGCAAGGACATGGCCGCTTTTCTACAATAGCGGCTCCTATTAGAGAACACCCAGATGAAACACGCCAAAGTCCTGATCCTCGGTTCCGGCCCGGCCGGCTACACCGCCGCCATCTACGCCGCGCGCGCCAACCTCAACCCGCTGCTGATCACCGGCCTGGCCCAGGGCGGCCAGCTCATGACCACCACCGAAGTCGACAACTGGCCGGCCGACGTCATGGGCGTGCAGGGCCCCGAGTTGATGCAGCGCTTCTTGCAGCATGCCGAGCGCTTCAACACCGAAATGGTGTTCGACCACATCAACGCGGTCGACCTGTCCAAGCGCCCGTTCGTGCTGACCGGCGACTCGGGCCAGTACAGCTGCGACGCGCTGATCCTGGCGACCGGCGCTTCGGCACGCTACCTGGGCCTGCCGAGCGAGGAAGCCTTCATGGGCCGTGGCGTCAGCGCCTGCGCCACCTGCGACGGCTTCTTCTACCGCGGCCAGGATGTCTGCGTCGTCGGCGGCGGCAACACCGCGGTCGAGGAAGCGCTCTACCTGTCCAACATCGCGCGCAAGGTCACGCTGGTGCACCGGCGCGACACGTTCAAGGCCGAAGCCATCATGATCGACAAGCTGATGGACAAGGTCAAGAACGGCAACATCGAACTCAAGCTGCACAGCGTGCTCGACGAAGTGCTGGGCGACGCCTCGGGCGTGACCGGCGTACGACTCAAGAACGTCCAGTCCGGCGCGACCGAAGAGCTGGCCTTGATGGGCTGCTTCATCGCGATCGGCCACAGCCCCAACACCGCCATCTTCGAAGGCCAGCTCGAGATGAAGGACGGCTACCTGCGCACCCACGGCGGCCAGGACGGCTTCGCGACCCAGACCAGCGTGCCGGGCGTGTTCGCCGCCGGCGACGTGCAGGACCATATCTACCGCCAGGCTATCACCAGCGCCGGCACCGGCTGCATGGCGGCGCTCGACGCCCAGCGCTTCCTGGAACAACACGCCGGCTAAATCCAAGCCAGGCAGGCAGCGCGGGCTGCCTCAGGTCAACACATGGTCCTCGGTCGGCTGGTGCGGCTGGGGCAGCGGCGCGATATCGTCGAGCTCGAGCAGGCTGCGCTCGATCGTGATGCAGATCGCATCGAGCGCCAGGTCGTTGGGCTCGGTGCCGAACGGCTCCTCGAGCTCGCTGGCGATCGCATCGAGCGCCATGAAGGCGTAGGAGATGAAGACCGAGATCAGCGGGGTCAGCACCCCGACCGAATCGAGCAGGCTGAACGGCAGCAGCGTGCAGTAGACATAGACCGTCCGATGCAGCAGCACGCTGTAGGCATAGGGAATCGGGGTGCTGGCCAGCCGCTCGCAGCCGCCGTGATAGGCGGTCAACTCGTTGAGGTTGGCATCCATCGCCTGCCAGCGGATATCCGACAGATGACCCGAGGCATGTTGCGCCTGCAGCCACAGCCCCATCTCGCGCAGCAGCAGCACGCAGGGGTAGCTGGCCTGATCCAGGCGCTGGACCAGGGCCGGTGGCAGCAGCCGGGCCAGGTCGGCCTGGGCCGGCGTATGGCGCAACTGGTGCTTGAGCTGGTAGGCGAAGGCGATCAGCAGCGCCGCGAACTCGCGCACGGCCGGATCGTCCGGCCGGCGCCCGGTCAGGGTCTGGGCCTGGCGCAGCAGCGAGCGCGCCGTCACCAGCAGCATGCCCCAGAGCTTGCGCGCCTCCCAGAACCGGTCATAGCTGACGCTGTTGCGAAAACCCAGGAAGATCGCCAGCGCGATGCCGATCAGGCTGAACGGCGCCGTCGACATGTGCAGGCCCCAGGCCGCGAACTGCGACATGCCCAGCACCGCCAGCACGGCCATGGCGAAGTTCAGCAGCAGCCGGAACAGGATCTGGTGCAGCACCGAACCATGCCAGACGAAGATGAGACGCAGCCAATGCTGCTTGGGACGAACAATCATGGGGTCACGCGCGTCGGGTAAAGCCCGATGTTAGCGGAGCCCAACCGGTCGAAACAAGGGCCTGTTCCCAGCTCCCGACGCGATGGGTATAATGCTCGGTTTGCTGGATCTATCCGCTGGCTTGCCAGTGCATCGGTCCGGTAAAAATTCACCGCCCGCGAGCCGGAGCCGTCCACACAACACCAGATGAAGTGGCAGGCGGCACAACACAGGACACGGGCGAGGTGCGGCGTCAGCCGTTAATTTTTTCACTGGAGTGTCCTCATGGCACGCGTCTGCGAAATCACGGGCAAGAAGCCCATGGTCGGGAACAACGTTTCCCACGCCAACAACAAAACCAAGCGCCGGTTCCTGCCGAACCTGCAATCCCGTCGTTTCTGGGTCGAGAGCGAGAACCGTTGGGTTCGCCTGCGCGTCTCCGGCGCTGCCCTGCGCCTGATCGACAAGAACGGTATCGATGCTGTGCTCGCCGACCTGCGCGCACGTGGCCAAGCCTAATCACTGAAGGAGCTGAACCATGGCAACCAAAGGCGGACGCGAAAAGATCAAGCTGGAATCCACAGCCGGCACTGGTCACTTCTACACCACGGACAAGAACAAAAAGACCACTCCTGAAAAGTTGCTGATCAAGAAGTTCGACCCCAAGGCTCGCAAGCATGTCGACTACAAGGAAATCAAGCTGAAGTAATTCAGCCCCTTGTCTGAAAAAAACCGCTGGTATCCCCGGCGGTTTTTTTTCGTCCCTGGGCGGCACAGGGCTCAAGCCGGCCACCTCCCACGACAACCCAATATATAAAAAGAAAAATTGACACTCCGGATTGAATGAACCTAGACTGGATCGGTCACTCCCACTGCGGGATGATGACTTCGATAGCCATTCACAACATCAGGGGGATCAATCCATGTCGGAACTCGAGAAAGCTGAAACGATCAGCGCGTCCCAGCTCGGCGCTGGCAAGCTGCGTCCGGGCACCTTGCAGCTCACGGTCAACCCGTCGGTCACGCGCGCGTCGCTGCACGACATCGTCGACGCGATCATCCACCTGCATGGCTGCGCACCCTGCGGCCTCGGTGGACTCGACATCCTGATCCGCCAGCAGGACCCCCGACTGGCCGAAGCCTTCAAGAAGATACCGGCCGTGGCCGATGTCAGCTTCCACCAGTAAGCGAGCGGGCCCAGGCCCGCGGGTCGGCATCGGGACCAGCTATGAAGCGCTCGATCCGACCTTCATCGAGGCCCTGCTGCCCCGGCTCGATTTCGTCGAGGTGATACCCGACACGCTGGCCATCAGGGAAGGCCGGCACAGCAAGATCCCGGCCCAGACCCTGCGCCAGCTTGAGCAGATCGCCACCCAGGCGACCGTGATCGTGCACGGCGTCGGACTCTCGATCGGTTCGGCCGACGGCTGGAACGATGACTATTTCCGGCTGCTGGACCAGATCCTGGCCGTCGTTCCGGTCGCCTGGCACAGCGAACACCTGGCCTTCACCCATGTCGACGGTCATTTCACCGGCACCATGCTGGCCTTGCCGCGCACCCAGCAAGCGCTGGACCTGGTGGCCGAACGCACGCGGCGCCTGCTGGCGCGCTACCCGCTGCCCTTCCTGCTCGAGAACACCGTCAACCTGCTGCCCGATCCGCCAGCCGAGTTCAGCGAGGCGGCGTTCCTGAACCGGCTCGCGCGTGACAGCGGCTGCGGCCTGCTGCTCGACCTCTACAACCTCGAGTGCAACGCGCACAACCAGGGCTGGGCGGCGGCTGATTTCCTGGCCGAGCTCGACCTGAGCCGCGTGCGCGAACTCCATCTGGCCGGCGGCACCGAGCATCGCGGGCTGATGCTCGACATCCACTCGCGGCTCACGCGCGACAGCACGCGCCAGCTGCTGCCCGAGGTGCTGGCCCGCGCGTCCGCAGTCGAGGCCGTCATCTACGAAGTCATGCCCGAGGCGCTGCCGGTGCTCGGGCACCAGGCCTGGGCCGACGAAGTCGAACGGCTCGACCAGCTGATGGCCGCCTGAACCGAGCCACGCCATGGACCTCCAGAGCTACCAACGCAGCCTGCGCCGGCTCGTGATCGGCGGTGCTGCCACGCCTGACGACCCGCCCTACGCCCAGGGCCTGACGGGATCGACCGGGCTGGCGGTCGTGCGCGAGGTGATCGGCTTCTGGCGCGCCCATGCGCTGGAGCGCTATTGCGTGCTGAGCGCGGGCTGGCTCAAGCGCCAGGGCCGGTTCGAGGCCGAGATCAGCCGCTTCATCGCCAGCGGCGAGTTCTCGCCCGATGTCGCCGAGGCCGGCCAGCAGTTCATGCGCCAGCTCAGCCGCGACAGCGACCCGCTGCTGCAGGCGCTGGCCCGCTTCGAGATCGCGCTGCACGAAACCCGAACCGATCCCGGCCAATACCGGAGCGTGGACTGGCCCTGCGACCCGGAGCCGATCCTGGCCGCCATCCTCGACGGCCACGAGCCCGAAATCACTGGCCAACCCGGCCCGCACCGGGTCACGGTCAGCCGCGCGCTGCCGGGAGGCTATGCCTGCACAGCGCTGCCAGAGCCAGGCTCCGGCTGAATGACACCACGAGCAGCAGAAGCCAGGCCCCAAGCGGGGACCTGGCCACCACCCGCCCGCCAGGGCAATCGTCAACAGGGAGAGAAAACCATGAACTATCTTTTCAAGGGCCGCCTGAGCGGCCTGATCTGTCCGGAATGCCCGGAAGCGCTGTCCGGCGTGCTGGTGCGCCTGTACCGGCCGGAACGGAGCGACGTCACGGCGCAGGCGGTAGCGCCGGCCAAGGACAGCTTCGCGATCCTGTCCGAACCGGCGGTCACGGCCAAGGCCGGGCGCCTGCTGGCCGAGGTCAGGACCGATGCGAAGGGCGACTTCGTCTTCGAGCTCGGCGAGCGGCAGAAATATGCCGGCGAGGCATTCAAGATCGACCTGCGCTGTGAAACGGTGCGCGGCGCTGCGGCCGGGTCCAACCCGCTGCAATGCACGCTGACGACGCTGCAACCGCTGTGGCGCCAGACCGACAACGGCCTGGTCGCGGCCTGGGAATACGGCATTCCGCAGCGCCACTGGTGCGCGGTGCGCGCGCGCTTCGACGCCTGGACGATCTGCGGCCAGGTCACGGTCTGCGACCGCAAGGACCCGGTGATGGGGGTGCGCGTGCTGGCCTTCGACGCCGACTGGATTCAGGACGACCCGCTCGGCAGCGGCATGACCGATTCGGACGGACATTTCAGGATCGACTACAGCGGTGCCAGCTTCCGGCGCACCCCGTTCTCGCCCTCGATCAACCTGGAATGGAGCGGCGGCCCGGACCTCTACTTCCGCATCGAGGCCGCCGACGGCACGCCGCTGCTGATCGAGGCCAGGGCGCAGGCGCGCACGCCGGCACGCGAGAACATCGGGCATTGCCACTGCGTCAAGCTCTGCATCAAGGAGGCCCCGCATCCGCAGCATCCGCCGACCCAGCCGCTGTTCACCAATGTCGGCCAGTACCATGTCGACTCGTCCTACGGCGACTTCACCACCGAGGGCCTGACGACGGCCACGATCAGCGACGCCAGTTACGCCTTCACCGGCAACATCCCGCTGATCGGCATCCTGCCCGACGGCAGCTCGAGCCAGGCGGTCGAGTACCGGTTCCGGGTCGCCGAATACGATGCCACCGGCACCACGCTTGGCGCCACCGTCGACGTGACGGCAGGCCTGGTGCAGCCGACCCTGATCGGCAAGCTTGAATACTGGGGCTGGAGCACGCTGCACAGTGCCTGGACGATCCGGGCCGCCGACTACTGGGTCAACCACCCCGGCGCGACCCTCAGCATCCCCCAGTCCTCGGGCCCGGCGTTGTCGGTCAGCATCAACCAGGACATCGATGCCCAGGGCTGGATCAAGGTCCCGCGCGAGGACAACCTGATTCCGGGCGGACACGGACGCTTCATTCCGCTCGGCAATCTGGCCGTGTTGAAAACCGCCGAACTGACCCACGAGGCCCATGACCTGACCTTGCCCGCGCCCAGCCTGGCAGCCGGCCAGGGCTTGCCGCTGCCAGCCAAGTCGCGCGCCCATGCCTTCAAGCTCTGGTTCGAGGCGCGCGATGCCGTCAGCCTGGCGCCGCTGCCCGGCAGCAACGCGCTCGACAAGATCGTGTTCAGCAACACCGAATACCGCTACCAGCGCCACCCGTCATGGGCCGGCAGCATCGTCAACAGCAGCGCGGTGGCGTCGCTCGACATCGCGGAGCTGGTCGGCCCCGGTGCGGCGGGCTGCGGCAAGCTCGACACCGAACTGCACGCGCTCTACACGGTCTACCACCCCTTCGTCGGCAACGCCCGGGTCTATTTCGAGGGCAACCCGCCGCTGCCGGCCGCCACGGCGCTGAGCCTGGTGGCGGGCGAGGCGGTCTCGCCAGCGGGCGGGCTGCTGATCGACATCTCGGCGCAGGCGCCCTGCGCCTATGTGCTGTGGCTGGAAGCGACGCTGAACCTGACCTCGGGCTGGGGCCGCATTGCCCACGCCACGACCTGGGATCACATCGCCTTCTGCAAGGGCTGACTCAGAGCAGGTTGGCCAGGAAGGCGCGGGTGCGCGGCTGCTGCGGGGCCCCGAACAGCTGCTGCGGCGTACCCGCCTCGACCACCTGGCCACCGTCCATGAAGACCACGCGGCTGGCCACCTCACGGGCAAAGCCCATCTCGTGCGTAACCACCACCATGGTCATGTGCTCCTCAGCCAGCGCGCGCATGGTGCGCAGCACCTCGCCGGTCAGCTCGGGGTCGAGCGCCGAGGTCGGCTCGTCGAACAGCAGGATGTCAGGCTGCATGGCCAGCGCGCGCGCGATCGCGACCCGCTGCTTCTGCCCGCCTGACAGGCGCGACGGGTAGCTGTCGCGCTTGTCGAACAGGCCGACCTTGCGCAGCAGCTCCTCGGCCAGCGGCAGCACGGCGTCGCGGCTCAGGCCCTTGACCGTGACGGGCGCCTCGATCAGGTTCTGCAGCACGGTCAGGTGCGGAAACAGGTTGAAATGCTGGAACACCATGCCCATGCGGCCGCAGAGCTGGCGGATCTCGGCGTCGGGCTGGTAATGGCAATGGCCATGCGCATCGGTCGAAACCAGCGGGCGGCCCTGGATCTCGATCGCGCCGCGCTCGATGGTTTCGAGATGGATCAGGCAGCGCAGCAAGGTGCTCTTGCCCGAGCCCGAAGGACCGATCACTGCCACCACCTCGCCACGGGCGACCTCGAACGAGACCCCGCGCAGCACGATCAATTCGCCAAAGCGCTTGTGCAGGTCGATGGCTCGGATCATCGGATGCTCAGTCATAGACGGCGACTTTCTTTTCCATGCGCTGGAAGGCCCAGGTCAGCACCAGCGTCATCAACAGGTAGAAGGCAGCGGCGACCACGAACGGCGAAGTGGTGAAATCACGCTGCACGATGCCGCGCGCCGCGCGCAACAGGTCGTTCATGGCCAGCACGTAGATCAGCGAGGTGTCCTTGATCAGGGTGATGGTCTCGTTGCTCATCGGCGGCAGGATGCGCTTGACCATCTGCGGCAGCACGATGCGACGCATGGTCTGGACATAGGACAGCCCCAGCACCTTGGAGGCCTCGTACTGGCCGCGGTCGACCGACTGGATGCCGGCGCGGAAGATCTCGGCGAAATAGGCCGCGTAGTTGAGCGTGAAGGCCAGGATAGCGGCCGGGAAGTCCGGCAGCCGGATGCCGATCACCGGCACGAACGGCAGCGCGAAATAGATGAACAGCATCTGCAGCATCAGCGGCGTGCCGCGCATCAGCCAGACATAGCCGCTGACCAGCCGGCCGAGCCAGGCGCGGCGCGACAGGCGCAACAGCGCCAGCCCCAGACCGAGCGGCACCGCCAACAGCATGGTCAGCAGGAACACCTGCAAGGTGACCAGAGTGCCCTGCAGCAGGGGCGAAAGAATGTCGAGCAAATAGGACATCGAAACAAGGCCCTTGAAATGAAAATCCGGCCTCGCCAAACCCGGTGCGGGCTGGCCTGAGGCCGGACAGGTCGGCTTGGGCCCCGGGGGCCAGCCGCATTACTTCTTGACGATGTCCTTGCCGAACCACTGGGTCGAGATGGTCGCGGCCGTGCCGTCGGCCTTCATCTCGTCCATGGCTTTCTGCAGCTTGGCCATCAGCGCGGTGTCGTCCTTGCGGGTGCCGACGCCATAGTCCTCGGTGCCGAAGTTGTCTTCCAGCACGCGGTACTCGCCCGGCTTCTTGCCCGTGTAGTAGCGGCCCACGACCTCGTCGACCACCAGCGCGTCGAGACGGCCGGCCGACAGGTCCATCAGCGCGGTGACGTTGTCGCCGAACTTCTTGATTTCCTTGATCGCCTTGGCAGTGTCGCCATCCTTCTGGATCGCGTCGACCGCGCTGCTGCCGTCCTGTACGCCGACCACCTTGCCGGCCAGCTGGGCCTTGCTCGTGATCGGCGACTTGTCGGTCACGACGATGATCTGGTGGTTCTCGAGGTAGGGCGTGGTGAACAGGATGTTGGCCTTGCGCTCCTCGGTGATGGTCAGGCCGTTCCAGAGCACGTCGACGCGCTTGCCGCTGAGCTCGGCCTCCTTGGCGCTCCAGTCGATCGGCTTGAACTGGACCTCGACGCCGATGCGCTTGCCGGCCTCGCGTGCCAGGTCGATGTCGAAGCCGACCAGCTCGCCCTTGTCGTCGCGGAAGCCCATCGGCGGGAAATTGTCGTCCAGGCCGATCACGATCGCCTGCGCCGCGGCAGGTGCTGCCGCAGCGGGAGCCTCGGCCTTCTTGCCACAGGCGGTGAGCAGAGTGGCTGCGGCCAGCGTGGCGAGCAGCATCGAAACGGTTTTCTTCATGGGGCGTCCTGTCAGGATTGATATGAGTGCGGCGACTGGCCGACGGCAATCTTCAATTTTAACGATTCACGCAGACACAGGCTTCAAGCCTTGCGCTGCCAGACCGCAGCGAAGAAGCCGTCGCTGGCGTGCAGGTGCGGCCACAGGCGCAGGTAGTCGCCACGCACCAGGCTGTCGGCCGACTCAACGCCGGCGCGCTGCAGCAATTCCCCGGCCGGCAGGACGACGAAATCGCGCTGCGCGGCCGAGAAAGCGGCGGCAACCGCCTCGTTTTCCTGCGGCAGCAGGCTGCAGGTCGCGTAGACCAGACGACCGCCCGGCTTGACCAGGCGGGCCGCGCTCTCGAGGATGCGCGCCTGCAGCGCGGCGAGCTCGGCGATGCCGGCCTCGCTCTGCCGCCACTTGAGGTCGGGGCTGCGCCGCAGCGTGCCCAGGCCCGAACAAGGCGCATCGACCAGCACCCGATCGGCCTTGCCGATCAGGCGGTCCAGGCGCGCATCGCGCTCGTGCGCGATCGCCATCGGGTGCACATTGTTCAGGCCGCTGCGCTGCAGCCGCGGCTGCAAGGCTTCGAGCCGGTGCGCCGAGTTGTCGAAGGCGTAGAGCCGGCCGGTGTTGCGCATCGCAGCGCCCAGCGCCAGCGTCTTGCCGCCGGCGCCAGCACAGAAATCGATCACCAGTTCGTGGCGCTTGGCGTCGAGCAGCAGCGCGAGCAGCTGCGAGCCCTCGTCCTGCACCTCGATGCTGCCGTCCAGGTAGCAGGGAAGCTTCTGCAACGCCGGCTTGGTGGCCAGGCGCAGGCCCCAGGGCGAGTAAGGCGTCGGCGCCGAATTGATGCCAGCATCAGCGAGTTGCTGCTGGACGGCGGCGCGCTTGGCCTTCAGCGGGTTGACGCGCAGGTCGAGCGGTGCGCTCTCCTTGAGCGCGGCCACCAGCGCGTCGAAGCCGTCGCCGAGCTCGGCCTGCAGCGCAGCGGCCAGCCAGTCGGGCAGGCCATGGCGGCAGGCCGCGGGCTGGTCGGCCGGCGGATGGGCTTCGAGTGCGCGGCAGGCATCGAGCCAGACCAGTTCCTCGGCGGTCGCGGCCTGGGCCAGGAATTCGGTCTGCTGGCGCAAGGCCAGCAGCGCCAGCGCACGCGCCTTGGTCGAAGGCGCCGGTGCGGGCTTGGCGCCCTTGGCCGGTCGGGGCGCCTTGTGGCCGGCCGACGGCAAGGCCTTCGGGGCCGGCAGCTTCTTGAGCAGCCATTCGAGCAAGGGCTTCTCGCGCAGCAGCGCGTAGACGGCGTCGGCCAGCAGCGGGCGCTCGCGCGAACCCAGGCTGCGCTGCTCGCGGCAATACTGGCTCACGGTCGCGTCGGCGGGATGGGCAAAGGTCAGGGTCTGCGCGATCAGTTCCGCGCAATGGTCAATCAAGGCTTTCGGGTGCATGGCGGGATTGTCGTTGATGGACCGCAACAACGGGGGTCGGGGATAATCCGGCTCCATGTCTGACATCGTCTCTGAAGTGCGCCGCCGCCGCACATTTGCCATCATCTCCCACCCCGACGCGGGCAAGACCACGCTGACCGAGAAGCTGCTGCTGTTCTCGGGCGCGATCAACATCGCCGGCTCGGTCAAGGCGCGCAAGGCCGCGCGCCACGCCACCTCCGACTGGATGGAGATCGAGAAGCAGCGCGGCATCTCGGTCGCCTCGTCGGTGATGCAGATGGAATACCGCGACTGCGTGATCAACCTGCTCGATACCCCGGGCCACCAGGACTTCTCGGAAGATACCTACCGCGTGCTGACCGCGGTCGACGCCGCGCTGATGGTGATCGACGCGGCCAACGGCGTCGAGCCGCAGACCCGCCGTCTGCTGCAGGTCTGCCGTGCGCGCAACACGCCGATCATCACCTTCGTCAACAAGATGGACCGCGAAGTGCAGTCGCCGCTCGACGTGATGGACGAGATCGAGCGCGAGCTCGGCATGACGGTGGTGCCCTTCACCTGGCCGGTCGGCATGGGCAAGCTGTTCCACGGCGTGTTCGATCGCCGCACCGACCAGATGCGCGTCTACGCGGCCGGCGAAGACCGCGCCGGCGGCGACGAGGAAGTGCTGGTCGGACTCGACAACCCGGTCTCGGCCGAGCGCTTCGGGCTTGAATGGAGCCAAGCCAAGGACGAGCTCGAGCTGGTCGAGGGCGCTTCGCAGGCCTTCGACGAGCAGGCCTTCCTGGCCGGCAAGCAGACCCCGATGCTGTTCGGCTCGGCGATCAACAACTTCGGCGTGCGCGAGGTGCTCGACGCGCTGGTCGACCTGGCACCGCCGCCCGGCTCCAAGCCGGCGCTGCAGCGCGTGGTCGAACCGACCGAACCCAAGTTCAGCGGCGTGGTGTTCAAGATCCAGGCCAACATGGACCCGGCGCACCGCGACCGCATCGCCTTCGTGCGCGTGGCCAGCGGCCATTTCACGCGCGGCATGAAGCTGAAGGTCGTGCGCTCAGGAAAGGAACTGCGCCCCAACACCGTGGTGAGCTTCCTGAGCCAGCGGCGCGAGCTGCTCGACGAGGCCTATGCCGGCGACATCATCGGTATCCCGAACCATGGCGTGCTGCAACTCGGCGACACGCTGACCGAGGGCGAGGCACTGCAGTTCACCGGCCTGCCCTTCTTCGCGCCGGAAATCATCCGCAGCGTCGAGGTGGCCGACCCGCTGCGCGGCAAGCAGCTGAAAGCCGGCCTGACCCAGCTCGGCGAGGAAGGCGCGATCCAGGTGTTCCGTCCGATGGCCGGCTCGATCCTGATGCTGGGCGCGGTCGGCCAGCTGCAGTTCGAGGTGGTGCAGCACCGGCTGGAAGCCGAATACGGCGTCAAGGCGCGCATCACGCACAGCCCGTACCAGGTCGCGCGCTGGGTCACCTGCCCGCCCGAGAACGGCGGCGAGGTCGAGCTCAAGCGCTTCATCGACGCCAATATCCACCGCATGGCCTGGGACGCGGTCGACGCACCGACCATCCTGGTCGACCATGGCGCCACGCTGCGCGCGGTCGAGGCCAACTGGCCCAAGATCCAGTTCCACGCCATGCGCGAGCACGCCGGACTGGTCTTCCACAAGGCGATGTGACGCCACAGGGCGCCCGGTTGTTGCAATCTGAAACAAGATTGCGAGCTGGGCGCTGCTATTTTCATTAAAATATAACAGAGACAATATTTTAATGATCATATAAATCAATGAGTACATATGGCGTTTTGAAAGCCTGGGATGAAGAGCGCGGCTTCGGTTTCATCGAACCCGCACAAGGCGGCAAGGATGTCTTCGTCCGGGCCACCGCCTTCGCTCCCGGTAGCGAACGACCGCAAGTCAAGCAGCGCGTCAGGTTCAAGCTGGAAATCGGACCCGAAGGCCAGGCACAGGCCAGTCAGGTCGAACCCGCCCTGCCGGCCGCAAGGCTCTCGGTCAGCCGAGACGAGGCAGCAGCCCATTGGGCGATGGCCCTGCGCTACGCCCTCCCGGCTTTCCTGGGCTTGTACCTGCTGCTTGCCCTGGTCTGGGAAGCTCCATCGCTGCTGGCAGTCATCTACCTGGCAGCCAGTGCCATCACGCTCGGCGCTCATGCGATGGACAAGTACGCCTCCAAGCGGGGCTTGCAACGAACGCCGGAAAGCACATTGCATGTGTTCGCCCTGCTCGGTGGCTGGCCAGGCACCTTGCTGGCGCATCACTTCGTGCGCCACAAATCGACCAAGACCCAGTTCCGCAAGTGGTTCTGGATCACGGTAGCCATCAACGTGACCGCGTTGGTCCTGCTCTGCTCGCCACTCGGCCAGCCGCTCTGGCGCTGAAGCGCCGGGTCCCGGACGTCAGGCGTAGGTCTTGCCGCGCCAAGAGCTGACATCAGCCGGTCATGGCCAGCGAATGCCAGCGCCGAGAATTCGCTTACAGTTGCTCCATGACATCCGCCGCACCCTCACCGCAATCCGGGGCCGCCGCCAGTGGCCGCACGCTGACCACCCTGGCTGGCAACCGCCAGCGCCTCGACGGCGGCGCCATGTTTGGCAACGCGCCGAAGGCGCTCTGGCAGCGCTGGATGGCCGCCGATGAACAGAACCGCATCCTGCTCGGCTGCCGCGCGTTGCTGGTGCGCGAAGCTGGCCGCAACATCCTGGTCGAGACCGGCATCGGTGCCTTCTTCGACCCCGCGATGAAGGAGCGCTACGGCGTCGAGGAAAACGGCCACGCGCTGCTCGATCGCCTGGCAGAGCTTGGCCTGTCGGATGCCGACATCGACGTCGTGCTGCTGACCCACCTGCATTTCGACCACGCCGGCGGCCTGCTGGCGCCCTGGTCCGAGGGGCAGCCGCCGCGGCTGCTGTTTCCGAAGGCGCGCTTCATCACCGGACAGCGCCAGTGGCAGCGCGCCAAGTCCCCGCATGCGCGCGACCGTGCTTCCTATCTGCCCGAGCTGCTCGACCTGCTCGAAGCCAGCGGCCGGCTCGAGCTGCTGGCTGACGGCGCGGCATCAGACACGCTGGGGCCGGACTGGCGCTTCCATGTCAGCGACGGCCACACACCGGGGCAGCTGCTGCCCGAGGTCGACATGCCGTCCGGGCCGGTCGTCTTTGCCGGCGACCTGATTCCTGGCGCGCCCTGGGTCCATCTGCCGATCACGATGGGCTATGACCGCTTCCCGGAAGGTTTGATCGAGGAGAAGACCGCGCTGCTGGAAGACCTGCTGGCGCGCAATGGCCGGATCGTCTTCACGCACGACCCGGAAGTGGCGCTGGGCCGCGTCAGCCGCGACGGCAAGGGCCGCTTCGGTCTCAGCGAAAGTTCGGGCGAGGTCACCGACCTCGCCCACTGATCAGGACTGGCTGCGGCTCAGCGCCCGGCCGCCAGCAGCTGCTCGACCGCGCGCGGGTAGATGATGTGCTCTTGCGTCAGCACGCGTGCAGCCAGCGTATCGGCCGTGTCGTCCGGCAACAGCGGCACCACCGCCTGGTCCAGGAACTCGCCATGGTCGAGCTCGGCGGTCACGCGGTGCACCGTCACGCCAGCGAACTTGCAGCCGTAGTCGATCGCGCGCTGGTGCGTGTGCAGGCCCGGGAAGGCCGGCAGCAGCGAGGGATGAATGTTGACCATGCGGCCGACATAATGGTCGACGAAGCCGGGCGTCAGGATGCGCATGAAGCCGGCCAGCACGACCAGCTTCGGATCAAAACCGTCGATCACGCGCGCGAGCTCGGCGTCGAATTCTTCGCGGCTGGCGTAGGCCTTGTGATCAACGACAGCAGTCGCAATGCCATGCTGCTGCGCGAACAGCAGGCCCTTGGCGTCGGCCTTGTTGCTGATGACAGCGGCGATGCGGGCGCCGTAGCGCTGCTGCCAGCCGCCCTGCTCGGCGGCCTTGACGATGGCGGCCATGTTGGAGCCGCCACCCGAGATCAGGATGACGATGTTCTGTGGTGCAATTTGGGACATGCGGCGAGTGTAATAAAGCCGCTTCCCAACCGGACTGCCAGATGCTGAACTTCGAACAAACCCCCTTGACCGCCGCCGAGGCGCGCGTGCTCGCGACGCTGATGGAAAAGGCGCGCACCGTGCCCGACAGCTATCCGCTGACGCTCAACAGCCTGCAAAGCGGCTGCAACCAGAAATCCAGCCGCGAGCCGGTCATGAATCTGATCGAGGACGAGATCGCGCAGGCGATAGACGGCCTGCGCGAGCGCAGCCTGGTGTTCGAGAGCAGCGGCGGGCGCACTGCGCGCTACGAACACAACTTCGAGCGCGCCGTCGGCCTGCCCTCCCAGGCCGCCGCACTGCTGGGCCTGTTGCTGCTGCGCGGGCCGCAGACTGCGGGCGAGCTGCGCCTGAACGCCGAGCGCTGGCACCGCTTCGCCGACATCGGCTCGGTCGAGGTGTTCCTGGAAGAGTTGCAGCAGCGCAGCCCGGAAAAAGGCGGGCCGCTGGTCGTCAAGCTCGAGCGCGCCCCTGGCGCACGCGAGCAGCGCTGGGCCCAGCTGCTGTGCGGGCCGGTCGATCTGCAGGCCGCTGCGGCCTCGGCCGGTGCTTCGGCGCCCACGGGCAAGCACGCCAGCGCGGAGCTGCAGGCGCTGGCCGAGCGCGTCACTGCGCTCGAGGCGCTGGTGGCGGAGCTGCAGCAGCGGCTGGAGGCCGCCGGCGCCTGAAACCCCACGGCTGCGCCACCCAGTCCTGTCCCCCGGGACAAGGCCAGGACAAAAGGCCAGCGCACCGGGACATATGTCCCGTTGCGTCCCGGTTTTCCGAGCCTTACATTGGGTCCGACTGCAAGGTCGGATTGCCCAACAACAAGCAAGGGGAGAGGGAAACATGGCCACCGAAAAACGCAAGCCCGGCAAGGCGCGCAAGACCGCGCCGGCAGATGCCGAACCGGCATCGTTCACTTCCTTCATGCGGCTGGCGGCCACGCTACCGGAGCAGCCCGACTTCCCGGCCCTGCTCGCCAAGCAGGGGCTGGCGCCCGAGATCGGCACGGTGGTCTATGTGCATGGCATCAACAACAAGCCGGTCGCCTCGGTCCTCAAATGCCAATGGGACAGCGCCTTGTTCGGTGCCGCCATGGGCGACCGCACCCGCATGGCCTACTGGGTCAACCGGGTCCGCTACCCGGTCCCATCCAGCGACAGCTGCGCCGCCAAGGACGGGCTGTCCGACTTGGATGGCGGGCTGGGCATCCGTGGTCTGGCAACCGAAGACCTCGACAGCGGCCCCGAACTCTCGGCGCCACAGCGTCAGCTGATGGCGAGCCTGGAGCAGCGCCTGCTCGAACCGGTGGCAGAAGATGGCGGTCCGGCGGCCAAGGTGCTGCCCTTGCCGGCCGGCATGCGGCGCTGGATCGTGCGTCAGATCAGCCGGCTGTTCCTGAAGGATGTGCGCGACTTCTTCTTCGATGCCACAGAGCGCGAGCGGATGGAGAAGATCCTGCTGGAACGGCTGCTGGTCGGCGGCGGTCCCTTCATCGTGATCGGGCACAGCCAGGGCTCGATGATTGCCTACCAGGTGCTGCGCAAGCTGCAGAAGCAGCAATGCGACGTGCGGCTGTTCCTGACCATCGGTTCGCCGCTGGGCCTGCAAGAGGTGCAGGACATGCTGGTCAAGCTCGAACCCGGCCAGCCGCTCGCGGTGCCGGACTGCGTCGATCGCTGGCTCAACGTGGCGGAACGGCTCGACCCGGTCGCGCTCGACGCCGACCTGTCGAACGACTACGGCCAGAACACGCGCGGCGTCGGGATCGAGAACATCGAAGGACTCAGGATCAACCCGGAATGGGAATCGAACCCGCATTCCGGCACCGGCTATCTCTCGATCGATGTCGTGCGTCAGGCCGTGCGCGACACGGCGGGGGCCAACTTCAGCAATCTGGTGGGACGCGCGATCCTGATGAAGGACCTGGTCAGCGACCTCGAAGATGGCGCGCCCGAGCAGCGCCATCCGACCCTGATCCAGCTGGTGTCGGACGACAGCCAGGAGCAGTCGCTCGACGCGGCGCGCGAGCGCCTGCAGGCCTTGCTGACCGAGGTGCTGGCGCAGAGCCGGGTGCCGCTGGAAGCGGGACGCATCCAGACCATGAAGCGCTTCGTCTCGGCCGACCTGACGCGCAGCGAGATCGAGCAGCTGCGCTCGCATTGCCGCGAGCTCAAGATCGACCGGGTCTGGCGCAACGGCGTCAAGCGCCAGCTGATCCACCAGTCCTGCCAGACCGTGCAGGCGCGCCCGGCCAACCTGGGCTATGGCGCGCGCGGCCAGAACATCGCCTGGGCCGTGCTCGACACCGGCATCGCGGCCGGACATCCGCATTTCGCTGCGCACCAGAACGTCGTTGCGCAATGGGATTGCACCAGCGACGGCCCGGCGCAAGCGCTCACGCGCAAGGACAAGCGCTTCGCCACGCTCGACGGCAACGGCCACGGTACCCATGTCGCGGCCATCATCGCCGGCGCCATGAAGCTGGCGCAGTCGCCGGACGACCCGCGCGAGATCGACCTGCAGGGCATGGCGCCCGAAGCCAAGCTGTATGGCTTCAAGGTGCTGAAGGACAGCGGCAGCGGCGAAGACGCCTTCATCATCAAGGCGCTCGACCTGATCGCCGACCTCAACGAACGCGCCGGCCAACTGGTCATCCACGGCATCAACCTGAGCCTGGGCGGCAACTTCGACCCGAGCGTGTTCGGCTGCGGCCACACGCCGCTGTGCCAGGAACTGCGGCGCCTGTGGCGCCAGGGCGTGCTGATCTGCCTGGCGGCCGGCAACGAAGGCTATGCGCTGCTCGAATCGCAAAACGGCGTCCTGCCGGCCAACATGGACCTGTCGATCGGCGACCCGGCCAATCTGGACGAAGCGATCGCGGTCGGCTCGATCCACAAGTCCAACCCACACAGCTACGGGGTGTCCTACTTCTCGTCGCGCGGACCGACGGCCGACGGCCGCATGAAGCCCGATCTGGTCGCACCCGGCGAGAACATCCTGTCGGCGCGCCACGTTTGGCCCAAGCAGGGCAGCAACGCCAGCGACTACTACGTCGAGATGAGCGGCACCAGCATGGCCGCGCCTCATGTCTCGGGGCTGCTGGCGGCCTTCCTGTCGGTGCGCAGCGAATTCATCGGCTACCCCGACCGGGTCAAGCAGCTGCTGATGACGCATTGCACCGACCTGGGCCGCGACCCCTACATCCAGGGCAAGGGCATGCCCAACCTGATCAAGATGTTGCTGAACACCTGAAGGAGAACCCGCATGTACCAGGTCAAATTCTTCGAGGGCGACTACTACGCACGCCAGCTGGCGGCCAACCAGGCCGGGGCCGTGGCCTATGTCGAGCACCATTTCAACAGCAGTTCCTCGACCCAGGCCAACTATGCGGTGGTGGTGGTCGGCGCGAATGCGTCCCAGGTCAGCCGCAACTGGGGACGCTGGTATGCCAAGGCGATCGCCGAGCAGTTCGGCACCGATGTGGGCGGCGACCAGGGCATCCTGGTCGGCGGCTGGAACGGCCGCGGCGACGGCAACCTCAAGCACACCCAGATGCCGGCCGTGCTGCTGGAACCCCTGTTCGCGAGCCATCCGCAGCAGGCCGACCTCATCCGCAGCGCCAGCGGGCAGGCGATACTCGCGCGCATCCTGGTCGAGAGCATCCGGCGCTTCTTCCCGCAGGGCGGACTGATCGCCTTCAGCGTCGGACACAAGTACAAGACCAGCCAGCCGGACGACCGGGGCGCCGACCTGGCCGGAGGCGGCAGCGAGGCCGACTATGCCGAGCTCGTGCTCAAGAAAGCCGCGCAGCTGCTGACCGACGAGGATGACAAGCCCGGCCCGCGCAAGCTGCGCCTGATGCGGGGCGACCAGCTGCTGTTCGAGACCGTGGTCGACGAGGATGCCGTGCTGTCCTGGTCGCCCGACCGCAACCTGCTGTTCATTCCGGATTGAGCCGCGGGAAAGAGGCGGGACCAGACCGGATGATGCGGGGTCGGGATCAGCAGCGCTGGCGTCTGCCGGCCATGTGGCGGCTGGCAATGCTGCTGTGGCTGGCGATGCTGCCAGGCGCTGGCGCGGCAGAGCCGGGCCGCACCGGCACGACGCTGCGGCTGTTCTTTCCCAACCAGCGACTGAACCCGGATCAAAGCGACTGCTCGGCCGTGTTCCCGGTCGAGCGGCCGCTGGCTCAGGGGCAGCAGGCCACCCGGGCACAAAGAGCCTTGCAACAGTTGCTGGCCGGTCCGTCGGCCAGTGAACGCGCGGCCGGCTACCACTCGATCTTCTCGGCCGCCAGCGCCGACCTGCTCAGGCAGGTGAGGATTCGCGGCGGCACCGCCTATGTCGACCTGGCCGACTTCCGCTCCCGGCTGCCCGGCAGCTCGTCGAGTTGCGGTGCGGCCGAGTTCCGCTCGCAGATCGAGCGGACCTTGCAGCAGTTCAAGCGCATCAAGCGGGTGCGTTACGCCATCGAAGGCGATCCGCGCCGCTTCTACGACTGGATGGACGAGCCCTGCAGCAAGAGCAACGGGTATTGCGGCTGGCTTGCTGGGAGCCAGCGCTAGCGACCGAGGCGGCGTTCAGTCGGCCTGGTTCACCAGCTCCATGTGCTCGACCACCGGCGGCTGCAGGAAGAACGGCCCGACGATGGCGCGCCACTCGGCGAAGGCCGGCGACTGACGGAAGCCCACCGTGTGGTCCTCGAGCGTGGCCCAAAAGATGGTCAGGATGTAGCGGCCAGGCGACTCGAGGCTGCGGTTGACCTTGTGGCCGCAATAGCCCTGCGCCTGGGCGATGACGCTGCTGAGGCCGTGCACGATCGCGACTTCGAAGTCGGCAGCGTTGGCGGGATCGATGCGGATATCGGCGTGTTCGAGGATCATGTGAGTGCGGGGTGAGGGTTCATGCAAGGGGGTCGGACTGGCATCATAGCCAGCAGAAGGCGCGCGCCAGCCTCGGAAACCAGCCTCGGATATGTCAACATAGCGTGTTTGGTCGGGTTTCAGCGACCGCATTCCCCTATCAGAGACAGCATGAAGATCATCCGAGGCCTGCACAATCTGCTGCGCCACCCGCAATCGGCCGGCCCCGGCTGTGCCTTGAGCATAGGCAATTTCGACGGCGTGCACCGCGGCCACCAGGCCATGCTCGCGCTGCTGATCAACGAGGCACGCCACCGCGGCGTGCCCAGCTGCGCGATGATTTTCGAGCCGCATCCGCGCGACTACTTCGCAGCCAAGTTCAACAAGCCCGAGCTGGCACCGGCGCGCATCGCGACGCTGCGCGACAAGCTGCACGAGCTGCGCCGCTGCGGCATCGAGCAATGCGTGATCCTACCCTTCGACGACCGGCTCGCTTCGCAACCGGCACAGGAATTCATCGACCAGATCCTGGTCGGCGCTTTAGGCGTGCGCTACATGCTGGTCGGCGACGATTTCCGCTTCGGCGCCCAACGCCAGGGCGACTACGCGATGCTCGACGCGGCCGGCGCCGCGCAGGGCTTCGATGTCGCGCGCATGCTGAGCTACGAGGTGCACGGCCTGCGCGTGTCGAGCTCGGCGGTGCGCGAGGCGCTGGCCCAGGGCCGGATGGAGGACGCCGCTGCGCTGCTGGGCCGGCCCTACGCGATCAGCGGCCATGTGGTGCATGGCGCCAAGCTCGGGCGCGAACTCGGTGCCAGCCAGGCCGGTGCAGGCGATGGTTTCCGCACCCTGAACCTGCGCTTCACGCACTGGAAGCCGGCCGCCAGCGGCATCTTCGCGGTTCAGGTCCATGGGCTCGACCCGGCGCCGGACGCGGCGCCGCTGATCGGTGTCGCCAACCTCGGCGTGCGGCCCTCGCTCGACCCGGCCGACGTCAACGGCGGACGCGTGCTGCTCGAAACCCACTGCCTCGAATGGCCCGAGCGGGTGCAACAGGCACTGGGTCGCGCGGAGGCCTACGGTAAAATCATCCGGGTGGAGCTGCTGCACAAACTGCACGACGAACTGAGATACGACGGTCTGGAAGCCCTGACGCGGGGCATTGCCAAGGACTGCGACGACGCACGCGCCTGGTTCGCGGCACGCAGCGAAGCTGCCCATGCCGCGACAGGCCGCCAGACCACGCGCGACCGAATTTAACCCCCGCCCGCTGCCAGCCGCCGCCCCTGGACAGGCTCGGGGTGCGCGGTTACTGTCTTTGAATTTCCTGCACCCGCGGGCCGAGCCTGTCGCCGACACCAATACCCCGACCATGTCCGACGCCAACACCACCGACTACAGCAAGACGCTGAACCTGCCCGACACCCCGTTCCCGATGCGCGGCAACCTGCCCCAGCGCGAGCCGGGCTGGGTCCAGGGCTGGCAGGACGATGGCCTGTACCAGCAGCTGCGCGCCGCGCGCCAGGGCGCGCCCAAGTTCGTGCTGCACGACGGCCCGCCCTACGCCAACGGCCAGATCCACATCGGCCACGCGGTCAACAAGGTGCTGAAGGACATGATCGTCAAGGCGCGCCAGCTGGCCGGCTTCGATGCCCAGTACATCCCGGGCTGGGACTGCCACGGCCTGCCGATCGAGAACGCGATCGAGAAGCTGCATGGCCGCGGCCTGTCGCGCGACGAGATGCAGGCCAAGGCGCGCGCCTTCGCAACCGAGCAGATCGGGCAGCAGATGGCCGACTTCAAGCGCCTGGGCGTGATCGCGCAGTGGGACAAGCCCTACCGCACGATGGACTTCAAGAACGAGGCCGAGGAACTGCGCACCTTCAAGCGCGTGATGGAGCGCGGCTTCGTCTACCGCGGCTTGAAGCCGGTCTACTGGTGCTTCGACTGCGGTTCCTCGCTGGCCGAGTTCGAGATCGAGTACCAGGACAAGAAGAGCGACACGCTTGACGTCGCCTTCCTGGCCGACGACAACGCCAAGCTGGCTGCCGCCTTCGGCATCGACGCGGCGCAGCTGAGCCAGGCTTTCGCGGTGATCTGGACCACCACGGCCTGGACCATCCCGGCCAACCAGGCACTCAACGCCCACCCCGAGCAGGTCTACGCGCTGGTCGAGACGCCCAAGGGCCAGCTGGTGCTGGCCGAGTCGCTGGTCGAGAAATGCCTGGAGCGCTATGCGCTCGAAGGCCGCGTGATCGCGACCGCCACCGGCGACCAGCTGGCCGGCCTGGCCTTCCGCCACCCGCTGTTCGACGTCGATGCCGGCTACCGCCGCCTGTCGCCGGTGATGCTGGCCGACTATGTCAGCGCCGACGACGGCACCGGCATCGTGCACTCGGCACCGGCCTATGGCGTCGACGACTTCAACACCTGCGTCGCGCATGGCCTGGCCTATGACGAGATCCTGAACCCGGTGCAGGGCAACGGCCAGTACGAGGCCGAACTGCCGCTGTTCGGCGGCCTCAACATCTGGAAGGCCTGCCCGGTCGTGATCGAGGCCCTGCGCGAGCACGGCCGCCTGCTGGCGACCAAGGCCATCACGCACAGCTACCCGCATTGCTGGCGCCACAAGACGCCGGTGATCTACCGCGCCGCCGCGCAGTGGTTCGTGCGCATGGACGAAGGCGACGGCATCTTCACCACCGACAAGGCGCCCAAGAGCCTGCGCGCGCTGGCGCTCGACGCGATCGAGCACACCCAGTTCTACCCCGAGAACGGCCGCGCCCGCCTGCGCGACATGATCGCCAACCGGCCCGACTGGTGCATCAGCCGCCAGCGTTCCTGGGGCGTTCCGCTGCCCTTTCTGCTGCATGTCGACAGCGGCGAGCCGCATCCGCGCACGCCCGAGATCATCGACCTGGCGGCCGAGGTGGTCGAAGCCGGCGGCATCGAGGCCTGGAGCAAGCTGTCGGTCGCCGACATCCTGGCCCGCATCGGCGACGCGGCTGACGCCGCCAGCTACAGCAAGAGCACCGACATCCTGGAAGTCTGGTTCGACTCGGGCTCGACCCACACCACGGTGCTCAAGGGCAGCCATGCCGGCAGCGCGCATGACCATGGCCCGGAAGCCGACCTCTACCTCGAAGGCCATGACCAGCACCGCGGCTGGTTCCACAGCTCGCTGCTGCTGGGCTGCGCGCTGTATGACCGCGCGCCGTACAAGGGCCTGTTGACGCACGGCTTCACGGTTGACGGCCAGGGCCGCAAGATGAGCAAGTCGGTCGGCAACGTGGTGGCACCGCAGACCATCAGCAGCAAGATGGGCGCCGAGATCATCCGGCTCTGGGTCGCGATGACCGACTACTCGGGCGACCTCGGCATCGATGACAAGATCCTGGCGCGCGTCGTGGACGCCTACCGCCGCATCCGCAACACGCTGCGCTTCCTGCTGGCCAACATCAGCGACTTCGACGCCGCGACCGATGCGGTGCCGTTCGAGCAGATGCTGGAAGTGGACCGCTACGCGCTGAGCCGCGCCTCGGCTTTCCAGGCCGACCTGCTGGCGCATTACCAGGTCTACGAGTTCCACCCGGTGGTATCCAAGCTGCAGGTCTACTGCTCGGAGGACCTGGGCGCGTTCTACCTCGACGTGCTGAAGGACCGGCTCTACACCACCGCGCCCGACAGCCTGGCGCGCCGCTCGGCCCAGACCGCGCTGCACCAGATCACGCACGCCATGCTGCGCTGGATGGCGCCCTTCCTGTCCTTCACGGCCGAGGAAGCCTGGGCCCTGGTCGGCAAGAGCCCGAGCATCTTCACCGAGACCTACCTGCCGCTCGAGACGCCGAACGAGGCGCTGATCGCCAAGTGGAGCCGCGTGCTGGAATTGCGCGGCATCGTCAACAAGGCGATCGAGGCACGCCGCGTCGCCGGTGAGGTGGGATCGTCGCTGCAGGCCAATGTGATCCTCACGCTGGGCGCCGAGGATCTGGCGCTGCTGCAGTCGCTCGGCGATGACCTGAAGTTCGTCTTCATCGTGTCCCAGGTCGAACTGGTGACAGGCGCCGATGTCGCGGTCGAGGTCAAGGCCTCGGGCGCGCAGAAATGCGAGCGCTGCTGGCATTACCGCGACGATGTCGGCCATGACGAAGCTCACCCGGGCATCTGCGGCCGCTGCACCAGCAACCTGCACGGCGCGGGCGAAACCCGCAGCGTAGCCTGAGATGGCGCGCCGCCCGAACGCGGTCGCTGGCCGCACGAGCAAGGCCTTGCCGCTGCAGCCGGTCCAGGTTGCGCAGGGCCCGAGCCTGCTGTTCTGGCTGGCACTGGCACTGCTGATCCTGGTCGCCGACCAGCTCAGCAAATGGCTGATCCTGGGCAGCTATGTGCAGCACGAGTCCACGGTCGTCACCAGCTTCTTCAACCTGGTGCGGGTGCACAACCCGGGCGCGGCCTTCTCCTTCCTGGCCGATGCCGGCGGCTGGCAGCGCTGGTTCTTCACCGCGCTCGGCCTCGGTGCGGCCGGCTTCATCGTCTGGCTGCTGCGCGCCCATGCCGGCCAGCGCCTGTTCTCGTTTGCGCTGTCTTGCGTGCTGGGCGGCGCCCTGGGCAACGTGATCGACCGCATGATCCATGGCTATGTGGTCGACATGCTCGACTTCCACTGGCGCTGGCTGGAGCCGGTGTTCCCGGCCGGCCATTTCCCGGCCTTCAACCTGGCCGACGTGGCGATCAGCATCGGCGCGGCCGGGCTGATCCTGGACGAGCTGCTGCGGGTGCGCAAGACGCGCTGAGGCTGCCTAGCCTTGCGCAATCGGAATCAAGGGCGCTGATGGCGCCCTTTTTTGCGCCCAGCTGACTACCCTGACGATTCTCCGAGCTCATACCCCGTACTGCGCCCCCCGCCCTCGGTCTTGCGCAGCACTCCGCGCGCCAGCAGGTCGTTGATGTCGCGCAACGCCGTGTCGGGCGAGCATTTGGCAATCGCCGCCCATTTGCTGCTGGTCAGCTTGCCGTCGAAACCATCGAGCAAGCGGTTCAGCAGCTTGATCTGCCGCTCGTTCAAAGGCAAGGTGGCCCAGCGCTGCCAGCTGCGCGCCTTGATCAGCACCGTATCGAGCGTGACCAGTGCCTGATCGACGGCGCGCTGCAGCGCAGCCAGGAACCAGAGCAGCCATGCAGTGACATCCAGGCTGCCTTTTTGCGTCCGCTCCAGCATCTCGTAGTAGGCCTGGCGTTCGCGCTGGATCTGTGCCGACAGGCTGTAGAAACGCTGCGAGCTGCCGTCCGCGCGCGCCAGCAGCAGGTCGCCGATGGCGCGTCCGATGCGACCGTTGCCATCGTCGAACGGATGCAAGGTGACGAACCACAGATGGCCCAGGCCGGCCCGGATCAGCGCAGGCTCCCGGGGCGGGCCGTTGACCCAGTTGAGAAAACGGTCCATCTCGGCTTCCAGTCGCTGCGCCGGCGGCGCCTCGAAATGCACCCGCTCGCGTCCGATGCGGCCGGACACCACCTGCATCGGGCCGCCGGCATCGTCGCGCCAGTCTCCGACCGGGAGCTTGGACAGACCCGAATAACCGGTCGGGAACAGGGCGGCGTGCCAGCCGAACAGTCGCTCGCGAGTCACAGGCGCCTGGCTGTTGGAGCTGGCACACGCCCTCGACATGGCGATCAACCGGCGCCAGCGCGCCAATGTCCACGCCCAGGCGGCGGGCAATCGACGACCGCACCGATCCGACATCGAGTGGTTCGCCCTCGATCGCGCTGGTCTTGACGACGTCTTCGGTCAACGCGGCCAGGCTGGCCTGATCGCGCAAGGCCATGCCGATATCGGCCAGCCGCCCCATCAGCAAGCCCTGGGCCAGACTGACCTCGGCCATGGGTTGAACCAGCGCAGCCAGGTCGTAGCGCCAGTTTGGCCAGTCACTGGCCTGCCAGACATGGATGCAATCCCCGCTATTCATGCGGAGATTATGGACCTTATTCACCGCAAGCCTGATCGCCTCTACACTGGCCGCCTGGGCGCAAGCGCATTACCGGATGCGACGCGCACGGGGAGGAGGCCAGCCATGAGCAATCCCGTTGGAAGCGCGATAACGATCGCGTGGCTCAGCCTGTCGCTGGGCCTGTCGGCCTGTTCCGGACTGGTCCAGCCGCCCGATACGCCCAGCCATGTCAACTCGCTGGGCATGCGCTTCGTGCGGATACCGGCGGGCGAATTCCTGATGGGCAGCGACGAATCGCCCGACCGGCTGGCGCGGGATTTTCCGGCCTACGAGCCCCAGCGCTTGCTGCAGCTGAGCGACGAACAGCCGGTGCACCGGGTGCGGATCAGCCAGCCGTTCTGGCTCGGCCAGCACGAGGTCACCGTGGGCCAGTTCCGGGCCTTCCTGCAGGCTTCTGGACATCGGCCCGAATCGGTCGCCGACGGCACTGGCGGCTACGGCTACAACCCCGACTACGATCCGGCCAGCACGCTGCGCGGCGACGCCTTCGAGGGCCGGGACCCGCGCTATTCCTGGGACCAGCCGGGCTTTGCCCAGACCGAGCAGTCGCCGGTGCTCAATGTGAGCTGGAACGATGCCGTGGCGCTGGCACGCTGGCTGAGCCTGAAAGAGAACCGGGTCTACCGCCTGCCGACCGAGGCCGAATGGGAATACGCCTGCCGCGCCGGCAGCCGGACCCGCTACCCCCAGGGCGACGACCCGCAGTCACTGGCGCAGGTGGCCAATCTGTTCGATGCCGCTGCCCTGCCCTATTGGCCGCGCTGGCAGGCCTATGCCCTGGCCGGGTCGGATGGCCATGCTTTCAGCGCTCCGGTCGGCAGTCTGGCGCCCAACGCCTTCGGATTGCACGACATGCTGGGCAACGCCTGGGAATGGGTGGCCGACTGGCATGACGAGGCGTACTACGCCAGCTCCCCGAGCTCGGACCCAACGGGGCCCGGGGACGGTGAAGTCAAGGTCAGACGCGGCGGCTCCTGGCACAGCTGGGCCTTGTATGCGCGCTGTTCGTTTCGCAACTGGAACACGCCGCAGACCCGCTACACCCTGGTCGGCCTGCGCCTGCTGCTTGAGGCCGAGGACGACAGCGGGCGGCACTAGCTAGCGCGCTGTCCGCTCTGGGTGACAGGCGTGGCATGCCAGCCTGCTGGCAGCCAGACGCTAGGCCGCCCGGAAGCGGACAGGCTGCCGGGAAACAACCTGGGTGGCGAAATCGGCGTCATCCGGAATCTGCACCCGGAAGAAATCCCGCTGGAAGACAGGGAATCGATCGAATTTTCTCGACCTGAATATCCCGCGATTGCGCTTCAGTTCGCTGTAACGGTCACCGACAAACTCCTGGTGGATCGCAGTGAACGGCAGGATGTTCTCAGCGAACTCCTCGTTCATCCGATTGCCGGGGTCCTGTTGGAAACGCTCGAAGGCAGCGAACTGATCGGCGCAGATCACCTGGATGGCAGTCTCCGGCATGCGGTATCTTGGCGACCACAGCACATGCCACCCGGACGAAACTTCGTTGATGAAATCCGCCAACGGTTGACTCAGGATATAGGCGTCCGATTCGATGTGAACGATCTTGCTCGCCCCCGTCAGCCTGGCCAGCTGCAGGGAATGGAAGAAGCTGCGCCACCAGCCAGGGTAGGCCGCAGGACCTTGACGCCCCAGGTTGTCCGGAAAGCGAGCCACCAGCTTGGCCTCTGCAGGCACGGAAGATCCAGCATTCGCCGAAAAATTTCCTATCAGCTGCGCAGTCGGCACATGAGGCGAGCCGTCATCAATCAAGAACATCCGATCCCAATCGATCGGACCGTCCTCGTAGTAGTCAATCCAACGCTGATACCTCGACTGCCAGGCAGTCTCGTCTCTTGCATAGCAGGTACAGAACAGCAGGGTATCTATCTTCGCTCCGGACATTTGATTCAAGGGCAGTGTGGCGGCCGCGGTCGGCCTCATGCCGCCGGCACCGGCCGGCGCCAGGCCAGGATGCGCCCGATACAGGTCTGGACGGTCTCGCCTTGCTGGTTCGAGGTCGTGATCAGGACTCGGACCATGCCGCGGTCGGGCTTGGAGCGCGACGGGGTGATCTCGAGCACCTCGATCTCGGCGCTGAGCCGATCGCCGGGCCGGGTCGGGCGCGGCCAGCGCAGCTCGTCGACGCCAGCGCCGACCAGGCCACCGACCAGCTTGAAGTCGCTGCCCACCAGCAGCCGCATCGTCAGCGACGCGGTGTGCCAGCCGCTGGCGGCCAGGCCGCTGAACAGCGTCGAGCGGGCGGCCTCATCATCGAGGTGAAACGGCTGCGGATCGAAGCGGGCAGCGAATTCGTGGATCGCGTCGGCGTCGAGTTCGAGGCTGGCCGAGGCGAAGCGCTGGCCCACGGCCAGGTCTTCCAGATAAAGGGTGGGCGTCATCAACAAGTTCCGTCATTCATGAATCACGGCAGCAGGATACTCGACCCGGTCGTCAGGCGCGCTTCGAGGTCGCGGTGCGCCTGGGCGGCCTGCTCCAGCGGGTAGCGCTGGTCGATGTGGATCTTGACCTGGCCGCTCAGCACGACCTCGAACAGCTCGTCGGCCATGGCCTGGGTGCGCTCGCGGGTGCGGGCGTGGCTGGCCAGCGTCGGCCGCGTGACATAGAGCGAACCCTTCTGCGCCAGCACGCCGGGGGCGAACGGCGGCACCGCGCCCGACGAGTTGCCAAAGCTGACCATCAGGCCCAGCGGCTGCAGACAGTCGAGCGACTGGCCCCAGGTGTCCTTGCCGACCGAGTCGTAGACCACCTTGACGCCCTGGCCGCCTGTGATCTCGCGCACGCGGGCAACGAAGTCCTCGGTCCGGTAGTTGATCATGTGCGCGGCGCCATTGGCCAGCGCGAGCGCGCATTTCTCGTCGCTGCCGGCGGTGCCGATCAGGCGGTAGCCGAGCGCCTTCGCCCATTGGCAGGCAATCAGGCCGACACCGCCGGCCGCGGCATGCCACAGCAGGTAGTCGCCCGGCTCCAGGCCCTCGACCGGGCGGGTGCGCTTGAGCAGGTATTGCGCGGTCAGGCCCTTGAGCATCATGGCGGCGCCAGTCTCGAAGCTGATGGCGTCGGGCAGGCGGCACACGCTCATGGCGGGCATGACGCGCCTATCGCAGTAGCTGCCAGGCTGGCCGCTGCCGGCATAGGCGGCACGGTCGCCGACCTGGAGGTGGGTCACGCCATCGCCGACTGCCTCGATCACGCCGGCACCCTCGCCGCCCAGGACCAGCGGCATCGTCATCGGATACAGGCCCGAGCGCTGGTAGGTGTCGATGAAGTTGAGGCCGATCGCGTGATGGCGGAGGCGGACTTCGCCCGGGCCGGGCTCGCCGACCTCGGTCTCGACAAGCTGCATCTGCTCGGGGCCGCCGTGCTGGGTGATGCGAACAACGCGGCTGTTGAAGGTGGCCATGAAAAAAGCTCCTGCTGATGGGGTTCGGTGCAAGCCCGCCATCCTGCCATGAAAACCAGGGCTTTCCGGTGGATAGGCTTTTCACGGCACGGGCAATTGGCTACAGTCTGCCGAGCAGTCGCCACGAGACAGCGACTGCGCAGGGAGGACAGGCATGACAACCTTGCCAGCAAGATCTGCCAGCAGGCACTGGCTGAGCACCGGACTGGCTCCAGTCTTGGCCATGGGCCTGGCCGCGACCTGCCAGGCCGGCATGGTGCTCAAGACAGAGCCACCAGACGAGCAAGCCAGGCCAAACAGCCGCCCCACCAGTGCCCCGGCGACCATGGTGGCACCCGCGAAATCGGCCGCCCCGGCAGCATCCCGACCACCCGCGCCCGCTGCGCCAGCACCCGCGACACAAGGGTCCAACCCGGCCCGCAGCAAGAATGCGCCGCCAGCCACAGAGCAGCCACAGGCGCGGTCCAGCAACCGGCCGGACAAAGCGGGCTGGCCGGCCTGCATCCGGCAGCTCAATGCCGCCGCCCTGTCCGAGCACTGGGATGCCGAGCGGCGCCAAGCCCTGCTCGAGCAATGTCCGTGATGAAACGCCGTCAGGAGCCCGCCATGACCCGCCAGCCCCGGACCCTCGCTGCCTTGCTCGGCCTGTTGCTGCTGCTGGGCGCCTGCTCGACCTTCCAGGCCAGCACCGAAGCGGCCCCGGATGCCCAGCTCGCCAGTGCAGGGGCGAGCCTGGATCAGCCGCTGCTCGATGACGACAGCGGGGCAACAACAGCGCCGGCTGACGCAGAACCATCGCTGCTGGCCCGGCTGCTGCTGGCCGAGGGCGAACGGCTCGAAACCGAGGGCCACTGCCGGGACGCCTTGCAGCATTACGAACCCGCAGCGCGGCAACCCGGCCCGACGCAGGGCCAGGCGCTGGCGGCGGTCTATCGGTGCCAGTGGCAACTGCAGCAGCCCAAGGCCGCGCAAGCCACATTCGGTCGCTTCATCGCACATGAACTGGCCCAGGGCCGGCTGCCACTCAAGCTGCTGTTCCAGCCCGGGGAAAGCCGCTACCTGGCCGACCCCAGGGTCAGCGGCCCCTATGGCATGTGGCTGCGCCAGCTCGCCGGGCCCCTGCTCGGCAGCAAAACCTGCCTGAGCCTGATCGGTCACGCCGGAGCGAGCGCGCTCGAGCAGAAGGCGACCGACCTGCCGCTGCGGCGGGCCCAGGCGGTGCAGCGCCAGCTCGAGACGCTGGCGCCCGCGCTGGCCGGACGGTTGAGCTCCGAGGCCGCCACACCAGACGAGCCGCTAGTCGGCAGCGCCAGCGACGACTGGCGCGATGCGCTGGACCGGCGGGTGGACTTCAAGCTGCGCCCCTGCTGAACGGCCTTGCATCGGCAGCGCCGGACGCGAGGCCGGGCGGGGCTTGCTACAGTCAGGGCATGAACGCTTCACCGCATCGCCTGGACCTGACCACCCTCCTGCTGCTCACGCTCGCGCCCCTGCTGTGGGCTGGCAACGCCATCGTCGGCCGGATTGCCGCCGGCTGGATCCCGCCCATGACCTTCAACCTGCTGCGCTGGTCGATCGCGCTGCTGGTGCTGCTGCCGCTGGGCGGCTGGGTGTTGCGGCGCTCGAGCCCGCTCTGGCGCGAATGGAAATACTACGCCCTGCTGGGCCTGCTCGCGATCGCAGGCTACAACACGCTGCAATATCTGGCGCTGCACACTTCTTCGCCACTGAACGTGACGCTGGTGGCATCCAGCATGCCGGTCTGGATGCTGTTGGTCGGACGCATTGGCTTTGGTGCAGCAGTCACCGGACGTGCGCTGCTGGGCGCGGCACTCTCGCTCGGCGGCGTCGGCGTGGTGCTGACCCAGGGCGAATTTGCGCGCCTGCTGCAGCTGAGCTTCGTGCCGGGCGACGGCTGGATCCTGCTGGCAGCCTTCGCCTGGGCCTGCTACAGCTGGCTGCTGACCAGGCGCCAGGGCGCAGCCGAAATCCGGCAGGACTGGGCGGCCTTCCTGCTGGCACAGATCGCCTTCGGCCTGGTATCGTCGGCGGCGCTGACAGCGGGCGAATGGCTGCTGCCGGCACAGGCGCCGCAGATCATCTGGAGCTGGAAGCTGGCCGCCGTGCTGCTGTTCGTCGCGCTCGGGCCAGCGCTGATCGCCTACCGCTGCTGGGGCGCGGGGGTCGGGCGCGCCGGCCCGACGCTGGCAAGCTTCTTCAGCAACCTGACGCCGCTGTTTGCGGCCTTGATGTCGGCCGCGCTGCTCGGTGAGCCGCCCCAGCTCTACCACGGCCTGGCCTTCGCGCTGATCGTCGGCGGCATCCTGGTGTCGGCGCGGCGCTGAAGCGCCCTCCGGCGGCGGGCTCAGGGCTTGGCGCGCGTGACCCAGAGCACGCCGGCCAGCACCAGCGCGGTACCGGCCAGCACCCAGCCATCGAGCGGCTCGCCCAGCAGCCAGACCCCCATCGCGATGGTCGACAGCGGCCCGACCATGCCGACCTGCGCGGTCAGGCCCGAGCCGATGCGCTCGATCGCCATCATCACCATCAGCACCGGCGCCGCCGTGCAGGCCAGCGCGTTGAGCAGGGACAGCCAGATCACCTCGGGCGCGACGATCGCAGCCGACAGCGGCTTGAGCAGCAGGAACTGCAGGATGCACAGCAGACAGGCCACGCTGGTGGCCAGTCCGACCAGGCGCAGCGAGCCCAGGCGCTTGACCAGCTCGCCGCTGTAGACCAGGTAGAGCGCGTAGCTGATCGCGCTGGCGAACACCAGGCCGCCGCCGATCAAGGTCGCGCGGCCCTCGAAGCTGAGCTCGTGGCCGAACACCAGCAGCATGCCGCCATAGCTCAAGGCCATCGCGCCATATTGCCGGGCGCGGATCGGGCGCCGGTACAGCAGCCAGCCCAGGACCAGCACCAGGGTCGGGTTCAGGTACAGGATCAGGCGTTCGAGGCTGGCACTGATGTACTGCAGGCCCCAGAAGTCCAGCATGCTGGCCGCGTAATAGCCACTGCATCCCAGCCCCAGGATGCCGAGCCAGTCCCGCCGCGTCAGCGGGATGACCGGTTTTGCCGAGCGATAGGTCGCCCACCAGCTCAAGCCCAGGAACAGCGGCAGCGCGAACAACATGCGATACATGATGAGCGTGACCGCATCGACGCCATGGCGATAGGCCAGCTTGACGATGATGGCCTTGCCGCTGAAGGCGATCGACCCGGCCAGCGCCAGCAGCAGGCCGGCCCTGGCCGTGGAGCTGCCGGCCGCCGTGCTCATGGCTGCGCCGGCTTGAAGACCTTGAGCCACTTGGTCGCCGGTAGGCCCCAGCGTTCCTGCACCACCTCGGCACGCGCGAGCAGCTCCATGCGGGTCGGATGGCTGGGCGTGCGCTGCGCCAGCACGATGGCATTACCGTCGCGGGTCGGCTTGAAGGCCCAGATCGCGTCGGCGCCGAAGGCGGCCCGGATGCTTTCGACCGAGCGCTCGTAGCTGGCGTCGCGGCCGAACAGGTTGACCGTCATGCAGCCCTCGTCGGTCAGCAGATTGCGGCAATCGGCATAGAAGTCGGGGCTGTCGAGCACCGGCGCGGCGGCCTCGTGGTCGTAGAGGTCGACCTGCAGCGCATCGATCGTGCCGTGAAACGGCGCATGACGCACCACTTCGGCCGCATCACCCAACAGCACGCGCAGCTTGGCGCTGTCGGGCGGCAGCTTGAACCAGGTGCGGCAGGCAATGACCACCTGCGGGTTGATCTCGATCGTGGTGGTATCCATCTTCAGCTTCTTGAAGTGGAACTTGGTCAGCGCGCCCGAACCCAGGCCGAGCTGCATCGAATGGCGTGCCGACACGCTGTCGGGGTCGACGAACAGCAGCCAGGCCATCATGCGCTGGACATACTCAAGCTCGATCTCGAACGGGCTGTCGATGATCATGCTGCCCTGGACCCACTCGGTGCCCAGGTGCAGGAAGCGGACTTCGCCGTTCTCCGAGATCGTGACTTCGGGCAAGGCATTGGGGTCGGTCTTGGTACGGGTCTTGGTCGCCATCATGTCTCCTGCGGCTGGGTCAGGCCATGGCAGGCGAACACTTCGCGCCAGGCAGCGAGCTTGCGCTCGAAGGTCCAGCTGGCATGAGCCGGGCTGGTCGAGGGCAGGCGGTAGACCGGCAGGCCCAGCGCACGGGTGTGACGCGCGTGCTTGAAGCTCTCGCCGCCATTGTGGGCAATCGCCTGCAACCTGGGACAGCGGCTGCTGAGGCCCGCGAGGTCGTTGAGCTGCGGCTGGACGATCGCGCTGTCGAGGCTGCCCTCGCGCTCGCAGCTGGCGTAGACGTCCCAGACGCCCAGGCCATGGGCGCGCAAGGCGTCGGTTCTTTCTTGGTAGTTCATGTCTTGCAGCGGCAGACCCCAGAGGGCGCCGAGAATTTTCCAGAATTGATTCTGCGGGTGCGCATAGTAACGCTGTGCCTGCAGCGAGGCCCGGCTCGGGAAGCTGCCGAGCACGATCAGGCGGGTGTAGGCATCGAGAATCGGCGCCAGACCGTGCAGGCGAAGGGAAGGCAGCGGGGTCAGGGTCATGAGGCTTCAGTGTTGCTGGCAGCGCTGGAAGGACACCAGCCTGCCGCCGGTTGATCGGCTGGCGCGAGCGCCACGGCCCGGGCCGCTGCCGGCCGCAGCGCCGCCAGCCTGGGCAAGGCCGCGAGGGCATTGGCGGTCGTCAGCTCGGCCAATGCGGTAGCAGACAGACCGCGCAGGCCGGCCAGCTCGGCGGCGATGCGCGGCAGCTCGGCCGGACTGTTGCGGCCCTGCGGCTGACCGGTAGCGCGCAAAGCGGAGCTGACGTAGAGCCACTGCGGCGGAATGTCGGGCGCATCGGTCTCGAGCACCAGCGCCTCGGGCGGCAGGCTGACCCAGGACTGGCGCAGCTGGCGCGCGCTGTCGAAGGTGGCGGCACCGCCGAAGCCGAGCTTGAAGCCCAGCGCCAGCAAGGCCTGCGCCTGCTGCGCGCTGCCGTTGAAGGCATGGGCGATGCCGCCCGCCACCGGACGGCCGCGCGCGGCCGCCTCGCGCAGCCCCTTGAGCAGCCAGTCGGCCGAGCGCCGCACATGCAGGATCACCGGCAGGCCATGGCGCTGCGCCAGCCGCAGCTGCTCGCGGTAGCACTGCCACTGGCGCTCGCGCAGCGCGGGCGTGCAGAGTTCAGGCAGGAAGAAATCGAGCCCGATCTCGCCGACCGCGACCAGGCGCGGGTCGTCGGCGCAACGCTCGAGCTCGGTGGCCAGCGCCTGCAGGTCCTCGGGGCCGGCGCGCGGCACGAACAGCGGGTGGATGCCGAGCGCATAGGCGTCGCCGGTCCGGTGCGCGAGCTCGCGCACGGCAGCAAAGTTGGCGCGCTCGACCGCCGGATAGACGCACAGGCCCACGCCCAAGGCGCGCGCGCGTTCGCGCACGACGAGATCGTCAGCGCCGAATTCGGCCGCGTCGAGATGGCAATGGGTGTCGATCCACATCAGGCCGATTATTCCCGCTCGGGCCGCCCGGCGCACAGCGACTCCTGCGACTCCTGAGACCCATGCGTCAAAACCGGCAGGCGCTGGCGATCCCTGGCCGGACCCGCTATCCTGCGGGCATGACTCAGATGCCTACTCAAGACCTCACGATCCTGACCGGCGCCTCGCGTGGCATGGGGCTGGCCATGGCGCGCCAGCTGCTCGGGCCGGGCCGAGTGCTGCTGTGCCTGGCGCGCCATGTCAACCCGGAGCTTGAGCACGAGGCCCGCGCCGCCGGCGTCCACCTCGAGCAATGGGCACAGGACCTGGGCGATGCCGGCGAGGCGGTCGAACGGCTCGAGCGCTGGCTGCACAGCCTGCATGCGCCGTCGATCAGCAGCGCGACCCTGATCAACAACGCCGGCCTGCTGCCAGCGATCGTCCCGCTGCAGGATTGCCCGGCCGACGAACTGGCCCAGGCGCTGCGCGTCGGGCTGGAGGCACCGATGCTGCTGTCGGGCGCCTTCCTGCGCGCGACCCAGGCCTGGGTCGATGCCGGCTGGCAGGGCGAGCGCAAGCTGCTCAACATCTCGTCGGGACTGGGCCGGCGCGCCATGGCATCGCAGTCGCCCTACTGCGCGGCCAAGGCCGGGCTCGACCATTTCAGCCGCTGCGTCGCGCTTGAGCAAGCGCAGCAGCCGCATGGCGCCAAGGTGGTTTCGCTGGCGCCGGGCGTGATCGCCACCGGCATGCAGGTCCAGATGCGCGCGGCCGATCCGCAGCGCTTCCCGGACCGGGCCCGCTTCGTCGACCTGCACCAGCAGGGCCAGCTCGCCAGCCCGGAACAGGCCGCGGCCCAGGTGCTGGCCTGGCTGAAGCGGCCCGATTTCGGCCAGAGCGTGATCGCCGACGTGCGCGACTGAACCCAGCATCAGGAGGCAAGCCATGGACAAGCTCGAACTGACCCAGCCAGCCCCGGCCGCTCCGCTGCGCTGGTTGGCGCTGGGCTGGCGCGACTTTGCACGTTGCCCGAAGATCGGCCTGTTCTACGGCCTGTGCTTTTTCCTGATGGGCCAGGCCATGTGGTGGGTGTTCCAGGCGACCCCCGAATATGTGCTCGGGCTCAGCGCCGGCTTCCTGCTGCTCGGACCCTTCCTCTGCCTGGGCCTGTATGACGCCAGCCGCACACTCGAGCTCGGCGGGGACGCGAATGGCCCCTCGTTGCGCAGCACGCTGACGGCCTGGAAGGTCCGCAAGGGACCGATGGCCATCTTCGCCGGCATGCTGCTGATCATCGAGCTGCTCTGGGGCCGGGCCTCGCTGGTGGTGTTCGCCGTGACCTTCAACACCATGCCCTCGGACCAGAAGCTGCTGGGCGATCTGCTGCAACTGGAGAACATCGGCTTCCTGCTGAGCTACAGCGCGGTCGGTGCGGTCTTCGCCGGGCTGATCTTCGTCACCAGCGTGATCTCGGTCCCCATGATCCTGGACCGGCAGGTCGACGCGGTCTCGGCCGGCCTGACCAGCATGCGCGCCTGCGCGCAGAACCCGGGTGTGATGCTGCTGTGGGGGGCGCTGATCACGCTGCTGGTGCTGTTGGCCATGCTGCCCTGGTTCCTGGGCCTGCTGGTCATCGCGCCGGTACTGGGCCATGCGAGCTGGCATGCCTATCGCCATCTGGTGCCGCCGCAGCACGCTGGCTGAGCGCCGGACGGCTGCGATAATCGGGCCTGTATCCAGCATCGGAGTAGTCATGAGCACCTTGGTCGAAGCCAGCCTGATCGCCGCCGACAGCGCGTTGCGCACCCTGTTCGCACCGCACCGCGCCAGCCGCCCCACCCCCGTTGCGACCACGCTGGAGGCCGTTCCGGGCGAACTGTCCGCCAGCGAGCAGGCGCTGTCGGGCGCGCTGATGCGCGTCAACCATGTGGGCGAGATCTGCGCCCAGGCGCTCTACACCTCGCAGGCGCTGGCGGCACGCCTCGGCCCTGGCAGCGCGCAGGAACGTGAACAGCTGGCGCGCCACCTGGAAGCCGCCGGCCAGGAGGAAACCGACCACCTGGCCTGGTGCAAGCAGCGGCTCGACGAGCTCGGATCACGGCCTTCGCTGCTGAACCCGCTCTGGTATGCGGGCGCCTTCGGCATCGGCCTGCTGGCCGGGCGGCTCGGCAGGAAGGTCAGCCTGGGCTTCGTGATCGAGACCGAACGCCAGGTCGAGGCCCATCTCGACAGCCACCTCGACTTGCTGCCGGCGCAGGACCATGCCTCGCGCGCGGTGGTGCGACAGATGAAGGCCGACGAGATACGCCACGCCGACGAGGCCCAGGCCGCCGGCGGCATGGACCTGCCGACCCCGGTCAAGCGGCTGATGCTGGGCTCGGCCAAGGTCATGACGACGATCGCGCACCGGGTCTGAAGCCCGGCCGGCCGGACCAGGCCGGCAGCGGGATCAGTCGGCCTCGATCAGCTCAAAGCCGGTCGTGATCTCGGCCGTCTTGGCCAGCATGATGCTGGCCGAACAGTACTTGTGGTGGCTCATCTCGATCGCGCGCTCGACCGCCGCGGCCGGAATGCCCTTGCCGGTGACGGTGAACTGCATGTGGATCTTGGTGAAGACCTTGGGCTCGGTTTCGGCGCGCTCGCTGCTGAGCTTGACGCTGCAGCCGCGCACATCGTGGCGCCCGCGCTTGAGGATCAGCACCACGTCGTAGGCGGTGCAGCCGCCGGTGCCGGCCAGCAGCGTCTCCATCGGACGCGGCGCCAGGTTGGCGCCACCGTTCTCGGGCTTGGCCGCATCGGGCGCACCGTCCATCATCAGCACATGGCCGCTGCCGGTCTCGGCCACAAAGCCCATGTTCGAGCGGGTGCCGGCGCCGCCGGTCCAGGTCACGGTGCATTCCATCGGGGGATATCTCCAGAAAATTCGGCTTTTCTGCAAAAAACGCTTGCAGGGAAAAAACCTAGGGTTTATACTGACACCATTGTATGCAACAGATGTCGCTTTCGATTCTGCTGCATCGCCCGGAGCTCAGGCTCCGCTGACGATTGTCTCCTCTGCCCTCTATGGGTGGTTCTAGCCCGGATCTCTGATCCGGGCTTTTTTTTGCCCCGGCAAAAGGTTATCATCAAGCGGAATAAAAGCTTAATGCAGAATGAACCTTGTCGGCCGTAGATTGACCCGTTCAGCGCTTTCACATTGCCTGACAGCCGCAGGGCTGTTGCTCGTGAACGCGCTCTGCGGCCATCATGCCAGCGCCCAGTCCAGGACAACAGGCGGAACTACCAGAACCGCCAGCGTGGCTGCGGCGCATTTCACGCTGCAAATCGATGGCGCCATCCGCACACCCGATGGCGCTCGGTTCATCCAGCTCGATAGCGCCGCGATCAGGGCGCGGCCCCAGCAGACCGTGACGACCCACACGCCCTGGCACGATGGCACCATGACCTTCAGCGGGCCCAGACTGTGGGACTTGCTCGAACCGCTCAAGCCGACAGGCAAGTCGCTGCACATCACGGCACTCAACGACTACTCGGTCGACATCCCCCTGTCCGACCTGCAGCGCTACCAGCCCGTGCTGGCCTGGCAGCTCAACGGCAAGGCGCTCAGCGTGCGTGACAAGGGGCCGCTGTTTCTGATCTACCCCTTCGACGCCCATCCCGAACTGCACAACCAGCTTTATTACGGACGCTCGATCTGGCAGATCAAGAGGATCACGATCGAATGAGATCACCAGCCGCTGGTCGCTCGCGCGCGCTGCTGACGATCGTGCTGGCAATGACGCTGCTGGTCGGCGGAGTGGGCTGGCTCCAGTTGCAGCAATGGCAGGCTGTCGAGCGCTCGCTGGCCATCAACCGATCCGACATATCCTGGAACTATCACCAGTTCGAGCTGGAATACCTGAAGCTGCTCAACCAGCTCAAGAACACCCTGCGCGAGGGTCGGCGCAACGCCGACATGGCCGAGCTCGCGCTGCGCTACCAGATCCTCGCCAGCCGCTTCGAACTGCTGCAGCAGGGCGACGCGGGCGAACAGCTCAGGAAGCAGACCGAATTGGCGCCCGTCGTCGCCAGTCTGGGGCGCATCCTGGCAGCGCTGGACCCCTACCTGGGCGATGACCCCCTGCCCTTCGATGCCAACAAACTGGCACGGATGGAACCGCTGCTGGCGGGGCAGCTCGGCAAGGTCAGGCAGCTGGTGCTGGGCAGCTCGGTCGCACAGAACCACCGAACCACCGAGCACCTGCATGTCATCCGCGAGCAGCTCAGGACCACCACGGCCTCCTCGTCCATGCTGGCCCTGCTGGTGCTGGGCTTCGCCTTCATGACCCTGCGCCAGCTCCGGCTCGCGCATCAACGCAACGACGAGCTCGGCACCCTGCACGCCGAGATGAGCCACCGCGCCACGCACGATGCCATGACCGGCCTGAGCAACCGCGATGAATTCAAACGCCGACTGGGTCTGAGACTGGTCTCGCTGCGGCCGCAACAGGCCGAGGACGGCGTGCTGTTCATCGACCTCGACCGCTTCAAGATGGTCAACGACGCCTGCGGCCACCATGCCGGTGACCAACTGCTGCGCGAGGTGGGCCAGCTGCTCAGCCAGAGCCTGAACCCGGACGATACCCTGGCCCGCCTGGGTGGCGACGAGTTCGGCGTGATCCTGCACGAGCACTCGCAGCAACAGGCGCTGCGCGTTGCCGAACAGCTCTGCGCGCGGCTCGACGGCTATCGCTTCGTGTTTTCCGGGCAACGCTTTCGCATCGGTGCCAGCGTCGGCCTGGTCATGCTCAACGGGCGCTGGACCAGTGCGGGCGCCGTGCTGCAAGCGGCGGACTCGGCACGCTATGTGGCCAAGGCCATGGGCAGCAACCGGGTTCATCTGTACCGCGAGAGCGACTGCGACATCGAGGCCTACCGCGACCAGATGCACTGGATGCAGAGGCTCGACAGCGCGCTCGACCAGGACCAGTTGCGCCTCTACTGGCAGCGCATCGTGCCGCTGCGCGAAGACCAGCTGGCACGCGGCATCAAGGGCGAGGTGCTGTTGCGGCTGCAGGAGGGCGAGCAACTGATCGGGCCGCAGAAACTGCTGCAGGCGGCCGAGCGCTTCGGCATGAGCAGTCGCGTCGACTGCTGGGTGATCGGCGCCACGCTGGACTGGCTGGAGCAGCACCGCAGCGCCCTCGATCATGTGGCGGAACTGGCGATCAACCTGTCCGGGCAGTCGGTCGGCGACAAGGCCTTCCACCGCTTCCTGATCAACGAGCTCGAACGGCGCCACCTGCCTGCGGGCAAGCTGGTGTTCGAGATCACCGAGACCGCCGCGATCGCTGACATCGATGCCTCGCGGACCCTGATCAAGACGCTGCAGGGACTGGGCGTCAAGGTGGCGCTGGACGACTTTGGCAGCGGCATGTCGTCGTTCGGCTACCTCAAGAACCTGCCGGTGGACTACCTCAAGATCGACAGCCAGTTCATACGCGAGCTCGCGCATGACGCCTACGACCAGGTCGCCGTGCAGGCGATCTGCAATGTGGCCAAGGTCACGGGCAAGCTCACGATCGCCGAGGGCATCGAGGACGCAGCGGTCGAGGCGCTGCTGCGCGACTATGCGGTCGATTTCGGCCAGGGCTACCACTGGCACCAGCCCGAACCGCTGGACGCCCTGCTGCAGGCGGGCGTCGCCGCCGAGCCGGCCCGCCCTCGACTCGGGCACCAGGAGCCGGGATCTGGACGAATCCGTCCCTGACGAGGTCGGATTTATGATGGAGGGCTGGCGCTGCCTGCCGCCCGACCTTGCGTCGCCCTTGCCAGATCCGCCTGCCCAGCCAGCTTAATGCCCCGCACCATGCCCCAGACAACCCCTGCCCTGACCCCCGCCGACTACCTCAAGAAGATCCTGACCGCGCGCGTCTATGACGTCGCGGTCGAGACCGCGCTCGAGCCGGCCCGCAACCTGAGCCGACGCCTGCGCAACCAGATCCTGCTCAAGCGCGAGGACCAGCAGCCGGTGTTCAGCTTCAAGCTGCGCGGCGCCTACAACAAGATGGCGCACCTGACGCGCGAGCAGCTGGCCAAGGGCGTGATCTGCGCCTCGGCCGGCAACCATGCCCAGGGCGTCGCCCTGAGCGGGCGCAAGCTCGGCACCCGGGCCGTGATCGTGATGCCGACCACCACGCCCCAGCTCAAGATCGATGCGGTCAAGGCGCTCGGCGGCGAAGTGGTGCTGGCCGGCGAGAGCTATTCCGACGCCTACGACCATTCGGTCAAGCTGCAGCAGGAGCAGGGCCTGACCTTCGTCCACCCCTTCGACGACCCGTACGTGATCGCCGGCCAGGGCACGATCGCGATGGAGATCCTGCGCCAGCTGCAGGGCCTGGGCTCGGACCGGCTCGACGCGGTCTTCGTCGCGATCGGCGGCGGCGGACTGATCGCGGGCGTGGCCAACTACATCAAGGCGCTGCGGCCCGAGATCAAGGTGATCGGCGTGCAGATGAACGACTCCTGCGCGATGATGCAGTCGGTCGCGGCCGGGCATCGCGTCACGCTGCCCGAGGTCGGGCTGTTCTCGGACGGCACCGCGGTCAAGCTGGTCGGCGAGGAAACCTTCCGGATCGCGCAGCAGCTGGTCGACGGCTATGTCACGGTCGACACCGACGAGGTCTGTGCCGCGATCAAGGATGTCTTCGTCGATACCCGCTCGATCGTCGAGCCGGCCGGCGCGCTGGCCGTGGCCGCGATCAAGAAATATGTCGCCGAGCACCAGACCGAGGGCGAGACCTACGCCGCCATCCTGTGCGGCGCCAACATGAACTTCGACCGCCTGCGCTTCGTCGCCGAGCGGGCCGAGGTCGGCGAGGAGCGCGAGGCGCTGTTTGCCGTCACCATCCCCGAGGAGCGCGGCAGCTTCCGCCGCTTCCTCGAGACGATCGAGCATCTGCCGGGCGGCCCGCGCAGCGTGACCGAGTTCAACTACCGCATCAGCGACGCCAAGGTCGCGCATGTGTTCCTGGGGCTGACCACTTCGGCCAAGGGCGAGAGCGCCGAGATCGCGGCCAGCTTCGGCCAGCAGGGCTTCTCGACCCTGGACCTGACCCACGACGACCTGGCGCAGGAGCATATCCGCCACATGGTCGGCGGCCATTCGCCGCTGGCGCAGGACGAGCGGCTGCTGCGCTTCACCTTCCCCGAGCGCCCGGGCGCGCTGCTCAAGTTCCTGAGCCTGATGCGGCCGAACTGGAACATCAGCCTGTTCCACTACCGCAACCAGGGCGCCGACTACGGCCGCATCCTGGTTGGGCTGCAGGTGCCGCAGGCCGACGGCCAGGCCTTCGAGGATTTCATCGCCCAGCTCGGCTACCCGCATGTCGAGGAAACACAGAACCCGATCTACCGCCTGTTCCTGCAGGACTGAGCCGGCCTGACGGATTTCAGCGCTTGGCCGGCAGGCTCAGGCGCTGCGTGGCTTCGCCCTCGGCCGGGCCCAGCAGCGCCTCGCGTGGCGTGAGCTCGCGCAGCACTAGGCCGCCGGGCAACTCGGCACCGATCCGGTAGGGCTTGGCCGGCTTGCCGTCGCTGGCGATCAGCGCCGCGCCGCGGCCAGCGCCGTCGCGCACCACCCCGAGCAGCACATGGCGGCTGGCCTCGATCGGCTCGCCCTCGGCCTGGGACGCGACCACGCTGACGGCACCGAGGCCGTGCGCGACCGCCTGCGGGTCGGCGGCGACCGACTCGGCTGCCGGCGCCGGCACGCTGACCAGCTCGGCATCGCCCCAGATGCGCAAGCCCCAATAACTGGCCGACAGGCCCGCCAGCAGCCAGAGGCCGGCAGCCAGCCAGCGCGGTGCCGCCGAGGCGGGTATGGCGGGATGCAGGGAACGGAGCGATGTCATGTTGTGCTGAACTCTGGTGTCATGATGGGCCCTTATCATAGGGCCCGGTCATTGCTTTCATTTGACGGGTCGGTCCGCGCCATGCGCGCCCCCCACGGAGATATCCCTTGCCCAGTCCTATCAATTCCTCATTGCGCCGTCACCCGGCTCCTGGCGCGCGCTCGCGCGGCTTCACCCTGATCGAGCTGATGGTGGTGCTGGTCATCATCGGCGTGCTGGCCGCGCTGATCGTGCCCAATGTGCTCGACCGCGCCGACGACTCGCGCGTGACGGCGGCCAAGACCGACGTCAACAACCTGATGCAGGCGCTCAAGCTCTACAAGCTCGACAACCAGCGCTTCCCGAGCAGCGAGCAGGGCCTGCAGGCGCTGGTGGCCAAGCCCGGCGCGGCACCGGTGCCGGGCAACTGGCGGCCCTACCTCGACAAGCTGCCGGCCGACCCCTGGGGCAATGCCTACCAGTACCTGAGCCCGGGCCTGCATGGTCAGGTCGACGTGCTGTCGCTGGGTGCCGATGGCCAGGCTGGCGGCGAAGGCCGCGATGCCGACATCGGCAGCTGGCAGTAAAGCGCGATGCCCAGGCGCCAGCGTGGCTTCACGCTGCTCGAGTTGCTGGTGGTGCTGGCCATCATCGGCCTGGCCACGGCAGGCGTGACCCTGTCGCTGCCCGAGGCCAAGCCGCTCGAGCGCGACGCCCAGCGCCTGGCCGCGCTGCTCGAATCGGCGCGCTCTCATGCGCGCGCCAGCGCCGCAGCGCTGGAGTGGCGCCCGACCGCGCGCGGCTTCGAGTTCACCGGTGCCAACCGGCCCGCCAGCGGCGAAGAGGCACTGGCCGCGCGTGACTGGCTGGCCCCAGGGGTGCAGGCCCGGATCGAACGGCCCGTAGGGGCCGCGACGCTGCGGCTCGGG
>Ga0208374_1000033_pt1 | contig 118419 bp, 99 predicted proteins | sample RifOxyC3_FD_184037 | JGI IMG/M metagenome (GOLD analysis project Ga0208374, IMG submission 184037) | Groundwater microbial communities from Rifle, Colorado - Rifle Oxygen_injection C3 (SPAdes) | ecosystem: Environmental > Aquatic > Deep subsurface > Groundwater | place: Rifle, Colorado, USA...
TACGAGGGAGGAATGCCCTTGTATGCGACCCAAAAAACGCCTGATTCGTCACCATGTGGAATATCTCGCCTCAGTGGCCGCCGCCACGGGTGTTTTGAACACCATCCCTAGGAGAGTTTTGGCGGACCCCTTCGCAATTTTGAATTGCTGAACAAAATTCAGCCTGTCTTCAGCTTGGCATGCTTCGCTGTTTTATGCTCTTGCCATGGCCCAGCATCGAGTCCACCCTGTCGTGCATCCGGCCCTGATCGAGGTCCATGTGGAGCAGATCGAGCAGCTGTTCTACTCGATCGATCCCTCGCCCTTCCACACCCGCGACCTCGATCCGCAAGCGCATGACTACATCGTCGCCTGCGCCCGCGAATTGCCGCGCGAGCTGCCGCTGGCACTGGTGATCCACCTCGACCGTCCGCTGACGCAGGAGCAGGACCTCGCGCAGCTCGAAGGCGCGATCCGCAGTCATTTCGCGGCCAGTGCCAGCGCGAACCGGGCCCGGCTGCGCGAGCTGTTCCGGCGTGGGCGCATCAGCCTGCTGATCGGGGTCAGCTTCCTGTCGCTCTCGATCGCGCTGGGCGAGTTCAGCCAGGACTGGTTGCCCAAGGGCAGCCCGGGCGAAATCGTGCGCGAGAGCCTGCTGATCGGTGGCTGGGTCGCGATGTGGCGGCCGATGGAGATCTTTCTCTACGACTGGTGGCCGCTGGCGGCCCGGATTCGCCTGCTGGACCGGCTGGCGCGGATGTCGACCCGCCTTGTCCAGCGCCGCCGCCGGTCAGCAACGGCCGCCACCGAGCAGGCGGACTGAAGCGCGCCAGCCTTTCAGCGCACCCTGACCTTGAAGCGCAGTCGCTGCACGTCAAAGCCGCCGCTGCGCAAGGCTGCCAGCAGCGCGGGTGCCAGCTGCCTGAGCTTGCTGCCGACGGCCGGGTTGCTGACCAGCAGGCACCAGGAATCCTCGTCGACCGGTCCGGCCTGGACCTGGGCCCGCAGCCCGGGCTGCATCAGGGGCCGGATCAAGGTCAGCATCTGCTGCGACTGGCGGATGCGCGCGGCCACCTTGGCCAGTTCGGGGTTGGCCTGGAAGGCCTGTTGCAGGCTGAAGAGACGCGATGAGGTGGCCATGTGCCGTCATTATCCGGCAGCGACCGCTCGCCTCATGGCGGTGCCATATTGCCCCGCTAAAATGCAGCCACACGGTAACCATCCGACCGCAGCCTGGTGCGTTTCCAGGCGGACCCGATTCCCAACCAGCCCTCGCCAGGACTTCTGTCTGCCGCGGGGAGCGATGCTCGTATGCCCATCCAGTTCCTGACCAAAATCTTCGGCAGCCGCAATGACCGCCTGCTCAAAACCTACCGCAAGACGGTGGCGCGCATCAACGGCCTGGAGTCGCAGTTCGAACAACTGAGCGATGCCGAACTGCAGGGCAAGACGGCCGAGTTCCGCCAGCGCCTGGCGCAGGGCGAGGCGCTCGACGCGCTGCTGCCCGAAGCCTTCGCGACCGTGCGCGAGGCCAGCAAGCGCGTCATGAAGATGCGTCACTTCGATGTCCAGCTGGTTGGCGGCCTGGCGCTGCACCACGGCAAGATCGCCGAGATGCGCACCGGCGAGGGCAAGACGCTGACCGCGACCCTGGCGGTCTACCTGAATGCGCTGACCGGCCAGGGCGTGCATGTGGTCACGGTCAACGATTACCTGGCCGGGCGCGACGCCCAGACCATGGGCAAGCTCTACCACTGGCTGGGGCTGTCGGTCGGGGTCAACCTGCCGCAGATGTCGCGCGAGGACAAGCAGCTGGCCTACCTGGCCGACATCACCTACGGCACCAACAACGAGTACGGCTTCGACTATTTGCGCGACAACATGGTCTACGAGGCGGCCGACCGGGTCCAGCGCAAGCTGAGCTATGCCATCGTCGACGAGGTCGATTCGATCCTGATCGACGAGGCGCGCACGCCACTGATCATCAGCGGCCAGGCCGAGGACCAGACCTCGACCTACCTCGCGATCAACCAGCTGGTGCCGCAGCTGGTGCGCCAGGAGGGCGAGGAAGACCCGCGCACCGGCGAGGGCGTGACCCAGCCGGGCGACTTCACGGTCGACGAGAAATCGCACCAGATCCACCTGACCGAGCAGGGTCACGAGAATGCCGAGCGCATCCTGGCGCAAGCCGGCCTGCTGCCCGAGGGCGCCTCGCTGTACGACCCGTCCAACATCGTGCTGATGCACAACCTGGTGACCGCGCTCAAGGCCCAGCATCTGTATCACCGCGACCAGCATTACGTGGTGCAGAACGGCGAGATCGTGATCGTCGACGAGTTCACCGGCCGCCTGATGACGGGCCGGCGCTGGAGCGACGGCCTGCACCAGGCGGTCGAGGCCAAGGAAGGCGTGCGTATCCAGCCCGAGAACCAGACCCTGGCCTCGATCACCTTCCAGAACTACTTCCGCCTCTACGGCAAGCTGTCGGGCATGACCGGTACCGCCGATACCGAGGCCTACGAGTTCAACGAGATCTACGGCCTCGAGACCGTGGTGATCCCGCCGAACCGCCCGAGCCAGCGCAAGGACGAGCTCGACCGCGTCTACAAGACGACGCAGGAGAAATATGTCGCCGCGATCGCCGACATCCGTGAATGCCACGGCCGCGGCCAGCCGGTGCTGGTCGGCACCTCGTCGATCGAGAACTCCGAGATCATCGCGGCGCTGCTGGAACAGGAAAAACTGCCGCACGAGGTGCTCAACGCCAAGCAGCATGCGCGCGAGGCCGACATCATCCTGCAGGCCGGCCGTCCCGGCGCGATCACGATCGCGACCAACATGGCGGGCCGCGGCACCGACATCGTGCTCGGTGGCAACCTCGAGAAGATCCTGGCTGCGATCGAGGCCGATGCCAGCCTGGACGAGGCGGGCCGCGCCCGCGCGATCGAAGCCGCGCGCGCGCAGTGGAAGCTCGACCACGAGCAGGTCAAGCAGCTCGGCGGCCTGCGCATCATCGCGACCGAGCGCCACGAGAGCCGCCGCATCGACAACCAGCTGCGCGGCCGTGCCGGTCGCCAGGGCGATCCGGGCTCGAGCCGCTTCTACCTGAGCCTGGACGACTCGCTGATGCGCATCTTCGCGGGTGACCGCGTGCGCGCGATCATGGACAAGCTCAAGATGCCGGAAGGCGAGGCGATCGAGGCCGGCATCGTGACGCGCAGCATCGAGAGCGCGCAACGCAAGGTCGAGGGCCGCAACTTCGACGTGCGCAAGCAGCTGCTCGAGTACGACGACGTGTCGAACGACCAGCGCAAGGTGATCTACCAGCAGCGCAACGACATCATCGACGCGCTCGACCTGAGCGCGCAGATCACGTCGCTGCGCGAGGGCTGCATGACCGAGGTCGTGCGCGCCTTCGTACCGGCCGAGAGCGTCGAGGAACAGTGGGACCTGGCCGGTCTGCAGCAGGTGCTGGCCGCCGACTGGGGCCTGTCGCTCGACCTGGCTGCACTGGTGTCGGCCGCCAGCGAGATCACCGATGCCGAGATCCTGGACCAGGTGCTGCAAGCCGCCAATGCGGCCTACGAGGCCAAGGTCGCGCTGGTCGGGCGCGAACAGATGGGCGGCTTCGAGCGCGTCGTGCTGCTGCAGCATATCGACTCGAACTGGCGCGACCACCTGAGCGCGCTCGACTACCTGCGCCAGGGCATCCACCTGCGCGGCTATGCGCAGAAGCAGCCCAAGCAGGAATACAAGCGCGAGGCGTTCCAGCTGTTCGGCATGCTGCTCGACACCGTGCGCAACGAGGTCACGCGCCTGCTGATGAATGTCAAGATCCAGTCGCCCGAGCAGGTCAGCCAGGCCGCCGAGCAGCTCGAGACCCAGGCCGAGCGCCTGAGCCATGTGACCTACACCGCGCCGACCGAGACCGGCGAGCCCGAGACCCTGGCCGACTCCGGTCTGCTGAGCGCGCCGGACCAGGAAGTGCCGCGCGTCGGTCGCAACGATCCCTGCCCCTGCGGCAGCGGCCTCAAGTACAAGGCCTGCCACGGCAAGCTGAGCTAAGCTTCGCCAGGGCGGCGGCGGCCCGCTGCCCGCCTCAGGCTGGCACGGCGGCTGCAGCGTCCGGCTGCAGCACCGGCCCAGGCGTTGCGGTGGGTAGGGCAGGGGGCATCGCGCTCGCAGTCCCTGCGATCTTGAATGCCGTGACCGCCCCCACCAGGTCCCCGGCCTGGGCCTTCAGGCTGTCGGTGGCAGCCGCCATCTCCTCGACCAGCGCAGCGTTCTGCTGCGTGGTCTGATCCATCTGCGAGATGGCGCTGTTGACCTGATCGACACCCTGGCTCTGCTCCTTGCTGGCCGCGCTGATCTCGTGCATCAGGTCGCTGACGCGCTGGATCGCGCTGACCAGTTCGGTCATGGTCGTGCCGGCGTGGTTCACCAGGGCGCTTCCTGCCTCCACGCGCGCCACGCTGGCGCCTATCAGTTGCCTGATTTCGCGCGCGGCCTCGGCGGAGCGGCCCGCGAGGCTGCGCACTTCTGCGGCCACGACGGCAAAGCCGCGGCCCAGTTCGCCCGCACGGGCCGCTTCCACGGCGGCATTGAGCGCCAGGATATTGGTCTGGAAGGCAATGCCGTCGATGACGCCGATGATGTCGGCGATCTGGCGGGAACTCTCGTTGATTTCGCTCATGGTGCGAACCACGTCGCCTACCATCTTGCCGCCATGGCGCGCCACCCCGGACGCCTCGTTCGCCAGCTGGCTGGCCGCGCTCGCATGGGCCGCGTTGTGTCGCACGGCGGCAGTGAGCTGCTCCATCGAGGCGGCTGTCTGCTCTATCGCGCTGGCCTGCTGCTCCGTGCGGGCCGACAGGTCGTGGTTGCCCTGGGCAATCTGCGCGCTGGCCGTGGCCACGCTTTCCGAGCCCTGGCGCATGATCGACACCAGCCTGGACAGGCTTTGCTGCATCTGCTGCAGCTGCGCCATCAGGCTGTCCTGGTCGGCCGCCCGCAGGTCGATGCTGACGCTGAGATCGCCCTGTGCCACGCTCTGGGCCAGCTTGACGGCATCATGGGGCTCGGCTCCCAGCTGGTGCGTGATGCTGCGCGTCACCAGCGTGCCCAGCCCGATCGAGAGCAGCACGCAGGTGCCGATGGCGAATCCGATCCACAGGCGGGTCCTGGCATGGACCGCTTCCACATGTTCGTACACCGTTCTGGCCGTGTCCAGCTGCAGCTGTACCAGCGAGCCGAGCACGCCTTGCAGGGGGTCCAGCGCCGGATACATCTCCCGGGCCGCGAACTGCCTGATCGCCTCTAGGTCGCCGGCCTGCAGCAGGGTTTCGAGCGTGGCGACGGCCGCATCGGCCACGGTCCGCCGTTGCTCGAACTGCTGTACCAGCCGGTTTTCCTCCGCGATCATCTCGGTGCCCAGGTAGTCGGTCCAATGCTGCCGAATCTGCTCGCGCGCGCGCTGGATGATGCGCACGCCTTGCGCCGCGGTGAGGGCCCCGTCGCGCACCTTGTGGGCGGTATCGACCACATCGACCGCATACAGATCGGCGACCTGCTTGAGCTGCTGCAGCGGCACCACCCGGTCCTGGTAGACCGAATTCAGTCCCTGATTGGTTTGCTGCATGCCTGACAGGCCCAGCATGCCGACGGTTGCTATCAGCAGCGACAGCAGTGCCAGCAGCAGGGCAAGTCGTAGCGATATTTTCAGATTACTGAGACCCATGGAATTTTCTGACACATAAAAGAGAGGGAATCTAATCAATGCAAAAATCATTCCATGAACTGAAAATGCACCTGAACCGGGATCGCTGGCCCCGCGCCAGTGCCTGGGAGTCAATTCTGGAGCAGTAGTGTCCGCACCAGATCAGTGAACCGATGCACGCGGCCCGGTCAGGCTGGCAGTGCGCATGAAAAAGGCCGGAAGCCTCCCGTGGGATGCTTCCGGCCTTTTTGTCCGTTGCGGCGCGTGGCCGCAGCGGAGCGGCGATTACAGCAGGCTCTTGAGCAGCTTGCCGAGTTCGGACGGGTTGCGCGTCACGGTGAAGCCGCACTCTTCCATGATGGCGAGCTTGGCGTCAGCGGTGTCGGCACCGCCCGAGATCAGCGCGCCGGCGTGGCCCATGCGCTTGCCGGGAGGCGCGGTCACGCCAGCGATGAAGCCGACGATCGGCTTCTTCATGTTGGCCTTGCACCACATCGCGGCTTCGGCTTCGTCCGGGCCACCGATCTCGCCGATCATGATGACGGCATCGGTATCCGGGTCGTCATTGAAAGCGCGCATCACGTCGATGTGCTTGAGACCGTTGATCGGGTCGCCACCGATGCCGACGGCCGAAGACTGGCCCAGGCCGACTTCGGTCAGCATGGCAACGGCTTCATAGGTCAGGGTGCCGGAGCGCGAGACGACGCCGATGCGTCCCTTGCGGTGGATGTGACCGGGCATGATGCCGATCTTGATCTCGTCGGGGGTGATCAGGCCGGGGCAGTTGGGGCCCAGCAGCAGGGTGCGCTTGCCACCGGCGGCTTCCTTGGCCTTCATGCGGTTGCGCACTTCGAGCATGTCCTTGACCGGAATGCCTTCGGTGATGCAGATTGCCAGGTCCAGGTCGGCTTCGACGGCTTCCCAGATCGCGGCAGCAGCGCCTGCCGGCGGCACGTAGATCACGGACACGGTCGCGCCGGTCTCGGCGGCGGCTTCCTTGACGGTGCCGTAGATCGGCACGTCGAGGATCTTCTCGCCGGCCTTCTTCGGGTTCACGCCAGCGACGAAGCAGTTCTTGCCGTTCGCGTACTCGATGCACTTCTCGGTATGGAACTGACCGGTCTTGCCGGTGATACCCTGGGTGATGACCCGGGTGTCTTTATTGATGTAGATCGACATTGTGCTTGTCCTAGTCAGTTGGGGACAGAGCTAAAGATCTGTCCCCAAGGTCATTCGAATCAGTTCTAGTCAGTTGGGGACAGAGCTGAAGATCTGTCCCCAAAGTCATTACTTAACCGCTGCGACGATCTTGGTCGCGGCTTCGGCCATGGTGTCGGCAGCGATGATCGGCAGACCCGACTCGGCCAGCATCTTCTTGCCCAGCTCTTCGTTGGTGCCCTTCATGCGCACGACCAGCGGCACGTTCAGGTTCACGGCCTTGCAGGCGGTGATGACGCCGGTGGCGATGGTGTCGCACTTCATGATGCCGCCGAAGATGTTGACCAGGATGCCCTCGACCTTGGGGTTCTTGAGCATGATCTTGAAGGCTTCGGTGACCTTCTCGGGGGTCGCGCCGCCGCCGACGTCCAGGAAGTTGGCCGGCTCGCCGCCGAACAGCTTGATGGTGTCCATGGTGGCCATGGCCAGACCGGCGCCGTTGACCAGGCAGCCGATGTTGCCGTCCAGGCTGATGTAGGCCAGGTCGAACTTGGAAGCCTCGACTTCAGCCGGATCTTCCTCGTCGAGGTCGCGGTAGGCGACGATCTCGGGGTGGCGGAACAGGGCGTTGGCATCGAAGTTGAACTTCGCGTCCAGCGCCGTCACATTGCCCTTGCTGTCGCGGTTCAGCGGGTTGATCTCAACCAGCGAAGCGTCGGTGTCCATGTAGCACTGGTAGAGCTTCTTGAACACGTCCACGGCCTGAGCGGTGGAGTCGGCCGGCATGCCGATCGCGTCAGCGATCTTCTTGGCTTGCTCGTCGCCCAGACCGGTCAGCGGGTCGATGAATTCGGTGACGATCTTCTCGGGGGTGGAGTGGGCCACTTCCTCGATGTCCATGCCGCCTTCGCTCGAAGCGATGAAGGCCAGCTTCTGGGTCGCGCGATCGGTCACGATCGAGACGTAGTATTCCTTCTGGATGTCGGCGCCGTCTTCGATGTAGAGGCGACGCACCTTCTGGCCTTCAGGGCCGGTCTGGTGGGTCTTGAGCTGCATGCCCAGGATTTCGCCGGCCAGACGCTGGACGTCCTCGATCGACTTGGCGACCTTGACGCCGCCGCCCTTGCCACGGCCACCGGCGTGGATCTGTGCCTTGACGACCCAGACCGGGCCGCCCAGCTTCTGCGCCGCTTCGACGGCTTCCTGCACGGTGAATGCCGGGATGCCGCGCGGGACCGGCACGCCGAACTGGCGCAGGATTTCCTTGCCTTGGTACTCGTGAATTTTCATGAATTGCTCTCAGTGGAGTCGGTCGATTAACACGTCCGGAGTGTCGGCATCTTGCCTTACGCCAGTCCAACACCGGCGGCGAAATACCTGCGATCGAGACGCAAGAAAACACGAATGTATCATGATGGAATGCTAGAAAGCTGGTACCAAGCTGACGACCTGGCGGTTCGCCAGCCTGCATCAGCCCTTGAAATGACCCTACGGAGAATACAGATGCATCAGGTTTTCATCGATGGCGAGGCCGGCACCACAGGCTTGCAGATCCGCGAGCGGCTGGCCCAGATGCCGCAGGTCGGCTTGCTCAGCATTGCCCCCGAGCGGCGCAAGGACCCGGCCGCCAAGCGCGAGCTGATGGCCCAGGCCGACCTGGTGATCCTGTGCCTGCACGACGACGCCGCGCGCGAATCGGTCGCGATGATCGACGCGATCAAGGCCGAGGGCGGCCGCGCGCCGCGCATCATCGACGCCTCGACCGCGCACCGCGTCGCACCGGGCTGGGTCTATGGCTTTCCCGAGCTCTGCGCCGGCCAGGCCGAGGCGGTGCGCAGTGCCGACCGCGTCGCCAACCCGGGCTGCTACGCCACCGGCGCGATTGCGCTGTTGCGCCCGCTGATCGAGGCCGGCCTGCTCTCGCCAGAGCACCCGGTCTGCCTGCCGAGCGTGAGCGGCTACACCGGCGGCGGCCGTCCCATGATCGAGGCCTACGAGGCCGGCACGGCGACGCCGTTCGAGCTCTATGCCCTCGGGCTGGGCCACAAGCATATTCCCGAGATCATGGCCTGCACCGGCCTGACCCGGCGTCCGATCTTCGTGCCGGCGGTGGCCAATTTTGCCCAGGGCATGCTGGTCCAGCTGCCGCTGCACCTCGACTTGCTGCCGGGTCGCCCCAAGCTCGCCGATCTGCAGGCTGCACTCGAAAAACACTACGAGGGCAGCCACTGGGTCAATGTGCTGCCGGCGACCGAGGACGGCAAGCTCGACGCGGTCGCGCTGGCCGGCACCAACCACCTGGAGCTGCGCGTGTTCGGCAGCGATGCCTACGGCCACGCGCTGCTGGTGGCGCGGCTGGACAACCTGGGCAAGGGCGCCAGCGGCGCGGCGGTGCAGAACCTGCAGCTGATGCTCGGGCTCTGAGCCGGCGCGCTGAAGGGCCGGCGATCCCACTGCTGGCGCCAGGGATTCAGGCCGGGCTTAAGTCACGGATAAGGGGAAAACCCTAATATCGGGCGCATGACTGAAACCGAACGTCCCGCCCCGTCCCGGGCACTGATCCGCAGCCTGGACCCCGAGCAGCTGGCGCTGATCGAGCAGCATCTGCTGTCGCTGTCCGATCACGACCGCTATCTGCGCTTCGGCTATCCGGCCATCGACGAGCAGATCAGCCGCTATGTCGCCAAGCTCGATTTCGGCCGTGACGAGTTGTTCGGCATCTTCGACGCCGAGTTGCAGCTGGTGGCAGCCGCTCATCTGGCCTACCTGGATGCGCCGGGCCAGCAGCATATGGCCGAGTTCGGCGTCAGCGTCAGCCCCGAGCGGCGCGGGTGTGGTTACGGCCAGCAGCTGTTCGAGCGCTGTGTCGTCCATGCACGCAATCACGGCGTCTCGCGCCTGATCGTGCATGCGCTGAGCGAGAACGCCGCCATGCTCAAGATCGCGCGCAATGCCGGCGCCTCGGTCGTGCGCGAGGGCTCCGAGAGCCAGGCCTATCTCGAGTTGCCGCCGGCTGATTTCGGCTCCCAGGTCGGCGAGCTGCTGGCCGAGGGCCTGGCGCGCACCGACTACCACCTCAAGTCCGGCGTCAAGCAGGTGCGCGGCGTGATCGACCTGATGCACGAGATCCGCGAGGGCGTGCGCGACGCGCGCGACCAGACCAAGCCCTGATCCTGTTGCGCCGCTGTCAAGGGCTTGGAGTATCCTAGATGCTTCGCAACTACCCCGATCCACAGTGGCTGAACCCCATCCCAGTCCGGCGCCGCAGCGCAGCGTGCGGCATGAAGACAAGCGCGGCTTCCTGCAGAAGCTGGCCGAATTCATCCATCCCGGGCCAGACTCGAAGGACGAGCTGATCGAGACCCTGGCCGAGGCCGAGGACAACGACATCATCAACGCCGAGTCGCGCGTGATGCTCGAGGGAGTGATCCGGATTGCCGACATGACGGCCGGCGACGTGATGGTGGCGGCGCCGCGCATGGATGCGCTCGACATCCAGTCGCCCTACGACGAACTGCTGCACCAGGTGATCGAGACCGCGCATTCGCGCTTCCCGGTCTACGAGGGCGAGCGCGAGAACATCATCGGCATCCTGCTGACCAAGGACCTGCTCAAGCTGCAGCGTACGCCCGAGCTCAAGCTGCGCGCGCTGCTGCGGCCGGTGATCTTCGTGCCCGAGAGCAAGGGCCTGAACGATCTGCTGCGCGAGTTCCGCGCCAACCGCAATCACCTGGCGATCGTGATCGACGAGTTCGGCCGCGTCGCCGGTCTGGTCACGATCGAGGATGTGCTCGAGCAGATCGTCGGCGACATCGAGGACGAGTTCGACGTCGAGGAGGACGAGGGCGACATCTTCGCCTTGGCCGATGGCACCTGGCGCGTCAGCGGCGATACGCCGGTCGAGCGCGTGATCGAGTCCTTCGGCATCACGCTCGACGACGAGGGCTTCGACACGATTGGCGGCCTGGTCTCGCATGCGCTGGGCCGGGTGCCGCGCCGCGGCGAGCGTCACTTGCTCGAAGGGCTGGATTTCATGGTCCAGCACAGCAAGGGCGGGGCGGTCAAATGGTTCAAGGTGACGCGGCTGCCGCACCAGCCTTGAGCCGGCCGTCCTTCCCGCATTGGCCGCAGTTGCCGCTATTGTCCCGCTCATGCGCCGCCTGAACCCCAGCCTGCTGCTGCGGGTCATGCCGCTCGGATTCTCCCTTGGCCTGGCCGGGTTGCTGCAGGCCGCCGCGCTGGCCTGGCCCTGGCGCCTGGGCTGGCCGGCCGGCGAGCCGGTGGCCGGGCTGCAGATCCTGTCGCTGGCCGCCTTGCTGCTGCTGTTGCCCGGCGCGCCTTCGGCGCGCTCGGCCTTCCTGCGCGGCTGGATCTGGTCGACCGCCTGGCTCGGCGGGACCTTCTGGTGGCTGTTAGTCTCGATGCATACCTATGGCGGCCTGCCGGCCCCGCTGGCGCTGCTCAGCGTGCTGGCGCTGGCGTCGGCACTCGGGCTGTATTACGCCGGGGCGGCGGCGCTGTTCTGGCGCTGGCGCGGGGCGCGGCTGCCTTGGCGCCTGACGGCTTTCGTCGCGCTCTGGACCCTGGCCGAGCTCGCGCGCGGCCTGCTGTTCACCGGTTTTCCCTGGGGCGCAGGCGGCTATGCCCAGGTCGACGCACTGGCGCCACTGGCGCCCTGGGTCGGGGTCTACGGCATGGGGGCGGTCGCGGCCGCGCTGGCCTTGCTCGCGGCGCAGGCACTGGCCCTGCTGGCGCGATGCGTCGGACTGGGCGCCCGCCTGGGCTCAGCAGCACCGCTCGCTGGTCCGAACTCGATGGCGGGTCTGGCCGCCGCTCGGCCTTCCAGCGTCGCCCGGTCTGTCGCGTTGGCTGGCCTGCTTGGCCTGGCCTGGCTCTGCTGGCCTGGCGCTACCCGGCATTGGACTGGCTGGATACCGGTCTGGACCCAGCCGGCTGGCAAGCTGTCGGCGCTGCTGCTGCAAGGCAATATCCCGCAGGACCAGAAGTTCCAGCCCGGCAGCGGCATGCCGCTGGCGCTGGGCTGGTACCGGCAGCAGGCGCATGCGGCGCTCGAGCAGGGGCAGGTCAGCTTGGTGGTCGCGCCCGAGACCGCCATCCCCCTGCTGCCGCAGCAGCTGCCCCCGGCCTGGTGGCAGCCCTTGCTGCAGGGCGTGCAGCAGGGCCGCTCCGCGCTGATGCTGGGCCTGCCGATGGGCAGCCCGGAGCAGGGCTATACCAACTCGGCGCTGTCCTGGCGCCCGGGTCAGGATGAGCCGCTGCGCTACGACAAGCAGCATCTGGTGCCGTTTGGCGAGTTCATCCCGACCGGCTTTCGCTGGTTCACCGAGCTGATGCAGATTCCGCTCGGCGACTTCAACCGCGGCGCGCCGGTGCAGCCGACGCTGGACTGGGCCGGCCAGCGCATCGCGCCCAATATCTGCTACGAGGACCTGTTCGGCGAGGAGCTCGCGCGCGGCTTTGTCGCGCCGGCGCTGGCACCGACCGTGCTGGTGAACCTCAGCAACATCGCCTGGTTTGGCGACACGGTGGCGATAGACCAGCACCGCCAGATCTCGCGCCTGCGCGCGCTCGAGCTGCAGCGCCCGATGCTGCGCGCGACCAATACCGGCGCGACGCTGGCGATCGACCACCTGGGCCGCGTCACGCATGAGCTGCCGCGGCTGACGCGCGCCGTGCTGGCGGTCGAGGTCGAGGGCCGCGAAGGCCTGACCCCCTATGCGCGCTGGGCCGGCCGCTTCGGTTTGTGGCCGCTGGGCCTGCTCGGCGTCGTCGCGCTGGCGCTGGCCTGGCGCCGCACCGGCCGGTCGCGACCGTAGAATCAGGCTTTCGCCGCCTGCGCCCTGCGGGTGCGACCCGAATGTATGGCGGATCACCGCCCCTAGGCAATGACATGCTGACCTTTCAACAAATCATCCTGAAACTGCAGGCCTACTGGGACGCCCAGGGCTGCGCCTTGCTCCAGCCCTACGACATGGAAGTCGGCGCCGGCACCAGCCACACCGCGACCTTCCTGCGCGCGATCGGTCCCGAGCCCTGGAAGGCAGCCTATGTCCAGCCCAGCCGCCGGCCCAAGGACGGCCGCTATGGCAACAACCCGAACCGCCTGCAGCATTACTACCAGTACCAGGTGGTGCTGAAGCCGGCTCCGGCCAACATCCTCGAGCTGTATCTGGGCAGCCTGGAAGCGCTGGGCTTCGATCTCAAGAAGAACGACATCCGCTTCGTCGAGGATGACTGGGAAAACCCGACCCTGGGCGCCTGGGGCCTGGGCTGGGAGGTCTGGCTCAACGGCATGGAAGTGACGCAGTTCACCTATTTCCAGCAGGTCGGCGGCATCGACTGCAAGCCCGCCACCGGCGAGATCACCTATGGCCTGGAGCGCCTGGCCATGTACCTGCAGGGCGTCGACAACGTCTACAACCTGCAGTGGACCGATACGCTGAAGTACGGCGATGTCTACCACCAGAACGAGGTCGAGCAGTCGACCTACAACTTCGAGCATTCCGATGCCGATTTCCTGTTCACTGCCTTCAATGCGCACGAGAAGCAGGCCAAGTACCTGATGGAGCAGCAGCTCGCGCTGCCGGCCTATGAGCAGGTGCTCAAAGCCGCGCACAGCTTCAACCTGCTCGACGCGCGCGGCGCGATCTCGGTCACCGAGCGCGCGGCCTATATCGGCCGCATCCGCAACCTGGCGCGCGCCGTCGCGCAGAGCTACTACGAGAGCCGCGAGCGCCTGGGCTTCCCGATGGCGCCGCGCGAGTGGGTGGCGCAGATGGAACAGAAAACCGCCTGATATGTTTGCGGGGCAGCCCCGGCCTGGCCGCGCTGCCCCCTACCGGACAAGACTATGACGACCAAAAACCTGCTGGTGGAGCTCTTCGTCGAGGAACTGCCGCCCAAAGCGCTGAAGAAACTGGGCGATGCCTTTGCCAATCAGCTGTTCGAACAGCTCAAGGCCCAGGGCCTGGCCGGCGCCGATTCCGTCGTGACGCCTTTTGCCTCGCCGCGCCGCCTGGCGGCCCATGTCAGCCAGGTCTGGCTGAAGGCCGAGGACAAGGCAGTCCAGCTCAAGCTGATGCCGGCCTCGGTCGGCCTGACGCCTGACGGCCAGGCCACGCCGGCGCTGCTCAAAAAGCTGGCCGCGCTGGGCGCCGACCTGTCGGACCCGGCCGCTGCCGTCGCAGCGCTCAAGCGCCAGGGCGAAGGCAAGGCCGAGGCGCTCTATTACGACAGCCTGGTCACCGGCGCGACGCTCGACGTCGGCCTGCAGAAGGCGCTCGACGAGGCGATTGCCAAGCTGCCGATCCCCAAGGTCATGAGCTATCAGCTCGAAACCGACTGCGAGCTGCCGGGCTGGACCAGTGTCAACTTCGTGCGCCCGGCCCATGGCCTGGTCGCGCTGCATGGGGCTACCGTGGTGCCGGTCAAGGCGCTCGGCCTGACGGCGGGCAACCAGACTCAGGGCCACCGCTTCGAGGCCGCGGTCTCGCCGGTCGTGCTCGCCGATGCCGACACCTATGCCGAGACCCTGCTGCGCGACGGCGCTGTGTTCGCCAGCTTTGGCGACCGCCGCTTTGCCATCGTGCAGCAGCTGGCGCAGGCGGCCGAAAAGCTCGGCCCCGGCTACGAGGTGCTGATGGACGAGGCACTGCTCGACGAGGTCACCGGCCTGGTCGAACGCCCGAACGTGCTGACCTGCAGCTTCGAGGAGGAATTCCTCGAGGTGCCGCAGGAATGCCTGATCCTGACCATGAAGGCGAACCAGAAGTATTTCCCGCTGGTCGATACCCATGGCAAGCTGACCAACCAGTTCCTGGTGGTGAGCAACATCAGCCCGGCTGATGCGAGTGCCGTGATCGGCGGCAACGAGCGCGTGGTGCGCCCGCGCCTGGCCGATGCCAAGTTCTTCTTCGACCAGGACCGCAAGAAGACGCTCGAGTCGCGCGTCGCCGGCCTGGCCAAGGTGGTCTATCACAACAAGCTCGGCACCCAGGGCGAGCGCAGCGAGCGCGTCAGGCAAATAGCCCATGCCATCGTCAACCAGCTCCGCCTGGCGACGCTGCCGTTCACGGTCGATGACAAGGACCATCTCGACCTGCTCGACACCAAGGTCCAGCAGGCTGCGCGCCTGGCCAAGACCGACCTGCTGACCGACATGGTCGGCGAGTTCCCCGAACTGCAGGGCATCATGGGCGGCTACTACGCGCGCCACGAAGGCCTGCGCGACGGCGTCGCGATCGCGATCGAGGACCATTACAAGCCGCGCTTCGCGGGCGACGCGCTGCCGCGCAACCACACCGGCACCGTGCTGGCGCTGGCCGACAAGCTCGAAACCCTGATCGGCCTGTTCGGCATCGGCCAGCTGCCGACCGGCGACAAGGACCCGTTCGCGCTGCGCCGCCATGCGCTGGGCGTGATCCGCATCCTGGCCGAGAAGCAGCTGCCGCTCGACCTGCCCGAGCTGCTGCAGGCCGCCGCCGTGCCGTTCGGCGAGCTGATCACCGACCCGAGCGCCGCGCTGCTCGACTTCATGCTGGACCGCCTGGCGGTCAACCTGCGCGAGCAGGGCTACAGCGCGCAGGAAGTCGATGCCGTGCTGGCGCTCAAGCCGGCCCGCCTGGGCGAAGTGGCGCGCCGTCTGGCCGCGGTGCGCGCCTTTGCGGCGCTGCCCGAGGCGCCGGCGCTGGCCGCTGCCAACAAGCGCGTCGGCAACATCCTCAAGAAGGCCGAGGGCGAGGTCAAGGCCGAGGTGAACCCTGAGCTGCTGCAGGAAGCCGCCGAAACCGCGCTGGCCGCTGCGCTGGCCGAGGTAGCCCCGGTCGCCGAAGCGGCCTGGAGCCAGGGCGACTACACCGCCAGCCTGCAGCTGCTGGCCGCGCTGAAGAATCCGGTCGATCGCTTCTTCGACCAGGTCATGGTCAATGCCGACGACCCGGCGCTCAAGGCGAACCGCCTGGGCCTGCTGGCCCAGCTGCACCAGGCCATGAACCGGGTCGCCGACCTGTCGCGCCTGGCGGCCTGATGCGCATCCCGGCCTTGACCAAGCTGGTCGTGATCGACCGCGACGGCATCCTGAGCCAGGACCCGGAAGCCTATGTCCGTGGTTCCGAGGACTGGCAGCCGATTCCGGGTGCGCTGGAAGCCGTCGCGCGCCTGAACCAGTCCGGCTGGCATGTGGTGATCGCGACCAACCAGTCCGGCATTGGGCGCGGCCTGTTCGATGTCATGAGCTTCAATGCCTTCAATGCGCGCATGCTCAAGTCATTGGCCGAGGTCGGCGCACGCGTCGATGCGATCTTCTTCTGCCCGCATGCGCCCGAGGACGGCTGCGATTGCCGCAAGCCCGCTCCCGGTCTGTTCATCGAGATCGGCAAGCGCCTGGGTGTGCCGCTGGCGCAGGTGCTGGCCGCCGGCGACTCGGTGCGCGATGCCCAGGCCGCCGCTGCCGCCGGCTGCGCGCCCCATCTGATCCTGAGCGGTCAGTCGTCCGCCTACCGCGAGGGTGGCCTGCCCGAAGGGCTGCCGCCCGGCACCCGTGCCCATGCCGACCTGCAGGCTTTTGCCGACTGGGTGCTGGCCCAAGAACCACCGACCTGAGCCCCATGATCTCTGCCATCCGTTCCCTGTTGCACCTGCTGTTCATGGCCGTCACGGTGATCCCGTGGAGCCTGGCCGTGGTGCTGGCCCGTCCCTTCGCGAGCAAGACCACCATCTACTGGATGTGCCAACGCTGGCTCAAGCTGTCGGTCGACAGCGCGCGCTGGATCATCGGCATCCGCTACCAGGTGCTGGGCCGCGAGAACCTGCCCCAGGGCAGTTCGGACCCGGCGGTGCTGCTGGTCAAGCACCAGTCGACCTGGGAGACCTTCGCGATGCCGGCCATCATGCCGCACCCGCTGGCCTATGTGTTCAAGAAGGAGCTGCTGCGCGTGCCCTTCTTCGGCTGGGCCATCGGCAGCATGGACATGATCCACATCGACCGCGCCGACGGCGCGCGCGCCTTTGCCAAGATGGTGCAGCAGGGCAAGCGCCTGCTGGACCAGGGCACCTGGGTCATCATGTTCCCGGAAGGCACGCGGATCGAGCGCGGCCAGACCGGGACTTACAAGAGCGGCGGCACCCGGCTGGCGATCAAGACCGGCGCGCCGGTGATCCCGGTCGCCGTCACCTCGGCCAAATGCTGGCCGCGCAAGGCGCTGTTCAAGAAACCGGGCCAGGTCGAGATCTCGATCGGGCCGCAGATTCCCAGCGTCGGTCGCCAGCATGACGAGCTGATGGCCGAGGTCCAGGCCTGGATCGAGACCGAGATGCGCCGCCTCGACCCCGACGCCTATCCGCCCAGCGCCAAATGAGCAGCCGGCACCCGCGCGCCAATCGCGAGTGCCGGCTTGGCGAGCAGCTGGTCGCCTACCAATTCCAGCGCGCTGCGCGCCGTACCATCGGCCTGAGCGTCGGGCCGAAGGGCCTGAGCGTGCGCGCCCCGCACTGGATGCCGCTGGCCGAGGTCGATGCCCTGCTGCTGCGCAAGGCCGATTGGGTGCTGGCCAAGCTGCGCCAGCTCGAGCAGGCCAGCCGGCTGGCGCCGGCCCCGACCGAGTGGCGATCAGGCGCCGTCCTGCCTTGCCTGGGGCGCGGCCTGGTGCTGGAGCTCTGTCCCGATCCAGCTCCCGAGTCCGAGCCTGGACTGCGCAGCGACGGCCTCGATGCGGCCCTGGCCGACGGGCGCTTGCGGCTGGCGCTGGCGCGCGACGCCGGACCCGAGCCGGTGCGCGCGCTGGCCCAGGCCTGGCTGATGCGCGCGGCGCAGCAGGTCTTTCTCGAACGGCTGGAACATTTCGCGCCGCGCCTGGGTGTGCGTTACCGCAGTCTCAAGCTGTCAAGCGCCACCACCCGCTGGGGCAGTGCGAGCGCCAACGGCAGCCTGCGGCTCAACTGGCGGCTGGTGCACCTGGAGCTCGAGCTGATCGATTACGTGGTGGTGCATGAGCTGAGCCACCTGCGCCAGATGAATCATGGTCCGGAATTCTGGCGCGTGGTCGCCAGCGTGATGCCCGACTACGAGCTGCGACGCCAGCGGCTCAGGCGGGTGCGGCTGGCACCCTGAGGCCAGGCCCAATATCCGCCTGTCGTTCTCGGGTCATGCGGCTTGGGTAACATTGGGGCATGAGCGTTACCCTGCACCACCTGATCGACAACAACCGCGCCTGGGCTGCCCAGATGGAGCGCGAGCGGCCTGGCTTCTTCGAGAAGCTGTCGCACCAGCAAAGCCCCAAGTACCTCTGGATCGGCTGCTCCGACAGCCGGGTGCCGGCCAACGAGATCACCGGCCTCGATCCGGGCGAGGTATTCGTGCACCGCAACGTCGCCAACGTGGTCGTTCATTCCGACCTCAACGCGCTGTCGGTGATCCAGTACGCGGTCGACATGCTCAAGGTCGAGCACATCATGGTGGTCGGGCATTACGGCTGCGGTGGCGTGCTGGCCACGCTGCGCGGCGCGCGCGTGGGCCTGGTCGACAACTGGCTGCGCCATGTGCACGACGTCAAGCTGCGGCATCGCCGCCGGCTCGACCATCTGCCGGTGGCGGTGCAGGAGGACGTGCTGTGCGAGATGAACGTGATCGAGCAGGTCGGCAACGTCGCGCTGTCCAACGTGATGCAGGATGCCTGGAGCCGAGGCCAGAAAGTCGCGGTCCATGGCTGGTGCTACGGGCTCAAGGACGGCCTGGTCAAGGACCTCAATGTCAGCATGAGCCAGCCCGGCGAGGTGGTTGATGTGTTCCGCAACGCGATCCGGCGCTACCCGCGCGGCGCCTGAGCCCGGCCAGCGCCCGGGCACCTTCCCCTTGCTGACAGACCCGCCTGCTACCATGGCAGGCTGCGACCAACGCTGCCAAGCGTGGGTGGGTGGCCCAGTCTTTGCGAGAAGCCTCTTTCTTGCGCTGGGTCTCCGTTTCAGAGGCTCATATTTAATCAAATTGAATAAAATATCGACATGAGCCTTATTCCCACGTTTCCGAAAGGGCTGCGCATCCTGGTGGTCGACGACAATGCGGATGATCGCCGCTTGCTGATCGACTGCCTGCGCGCGCAGGGCTATCGGCTCTACGTGGCAGAGGACGGTCATGACGGCGTCGAGAAGGCGCGTCTGATGCAGCCCGATCTGATCATGCTCGATGTCTCGATGCCGGTCTGCGACGGGGTCGCGGCCTGCCGCCTGCTCAAGACCGATCCGCGCACCGCTGCCATTCCGGTGATCTTCCTGACCGCCGCGGCCCAGGCCGAAGACCGGGTGCGCGGCCTGATGGTCGGGGCGGTCGACTACATCGCCAAACCCTTCGATTTCGACGAGGTCAGGCTGCGGGTCAGCATTCATCTGCAGGCCTGGCGTCACATGGCCCAGGAGCCGGTACGCGTCGCGACCTCTCCGCCTTCGATGCGGCCGCCCGAAGGCAGGGAACCGGCGTCCAATGTCGACTCGCTGGTGTTTCGCGCCGCTCAGCGGTTGCTGCATGACGATCTGGCGCAGCCGCCCGACCTGGCCAGTCTGGCCAAGGCAGTCGGCACCAATACGCGCCGCCTCAACGAGGCGTTCCGCCATTGCGCGGGCGCCACGGTGTTCGAGTACCTGCGCGAGGCCCGCATGGAGCAGGCGCGCAAGCTGCTGCGCGAGACCAGCCTGGCCGTGCAGGTGATTGCCAACGATCTGGGCTACGACAATCCGGCCAATTTCGCGACCGCCTTCCGCACCCGTTTTGGCCTGTCGCCGCGCGAATACCGCAAGTCGCCTGAAGAATCGTTGCCCGGCCAGAGTCCGACCGACCTGGCATGATTCTGGTCCGGCTGCATCGCCTGCTGCTGGCGCTGCTGGTCGGCTGGTGCTTCTGCAGCCTGGCGCGGGCACAGAGCCTGGACTTGTCCGAGCTGCCGCCTCGGGTCGATCTGGTGCCGCATTTGCAGCTGCTGCTCGATGCCGATGCCAGTCTCCAGCCGGAGTCGGCGCTGCAGCAGGCTGATTGGCAGCCGGCTACGCTGCGGCAGCTGAGCCGAGGCAGCACGGCCGCCGCGCTCTGGCTGCGGCTGGATCTGCTCAACAGCAGCCCAGAGCCCTTGACGCGCTGGCTGGCGCTGGGCAATCCGCGTCTGGAACGGGTCGAGCTGCACCGGTTTGACTCCGAGGAGGGCTGGCTGCTCGAAACCCAGCGGGCCGGCATGGCCTACCCGCCCTCGGTGCCGCTGGCACGCGGCATGGACGCCGTGTTCGCGCTGACGCTGCTGCCCGGCGAGCACAGCCACCTGTTGCTGCGCGTGCAGAGTCGCACCGTCATGACGATGCAGCCCCAGCTCTGGCAGCCCTTGGCCTACCTCGACCAGAAGTTGCTTGACGACCTGCGTTATCTGTTGCCGATCGGGGTGACGCTCGGCCTGGTGCTGTATCTGCTGGCCAATACGCTGGTGCGCGGCAATCAGCTGCTGTTCCTGCTCGGGCTCTGGCTCGGGCTCGGGGCCGCCTACGACTTTGCCTACTATGGTTACCTGCGCCGCTACCTGCTGCCGCAAGGCAGCGAGTTGGCGGCGCGCCTGCCGCATCTGCTCGGCTTGCTGAGCAATCTGGTGCTGGTGGTCTATATGCAGGTCTACCTCGAGATGAGACGAAGGTGCTTCTGGCGCCTGTTTTTCCCGGCTTGCGCGATCTTGCTGATCGCGTTCTCGCTCAATACCCTGTTCGGCGACCTGCGCTGGTCGATCGCGATCTCCGCATTGTTCCTGGTCCTGTTCTACCTGGTCTGGCCGCTGGCGCTGATCCAGCCCTGGCGCGAGGGCGTGCCCTATGTCCGGGCTTTCGCGCTGCTGCTGGGTTGCGTCTGGGTCTTCACGGTCATGCGCATCGTTGCCACGCTTGGCTATTTCCATACCTTGGGCCTGGCGGTGCTCTACGCGGCGATCGCATTCAAGGTGGCGATGGCCTTCGTGCTGCTTTATCTGGTGGCGCGCTACTCGGTGTCCGAGTCACGCCACCTTGAGGCCATGCAGGCCGAATGGCTGGTGGCCCAGCAGATCGAGCAGGAGCGGCTGTCGCAGGCGGTACGTTCGCGCAGCGCGGCCTTGCGTCAGGCGGCCGTTGCCGCCGACGAGGCCGCGCGTGCCAAGGGCGAGCTGCTGGCCCGGGTCGGCCATGATCTGCGCGCGCCCTTGACCGCGATCATGGGTTATGCCGGACGCCTCGAGGAGGCCGAAGGCACGCTGCGCCAGCGCGCCCTGGCGATCGGGCGCAGTGCGCGCGAGATGCTGGCCCTGATCAATGGCCTGCTCGAATATGCCCGCATCGGCGTGCAGCCTGATGCCCTGCTGCCGCAGCCGCTCTATCTGGGGGCTTTTCTGCGCAGTGTGGCAGCCCAGGCCAGCGAACTGGCCGCCCGCCACGGCAACCGCTTCGAGTTCCGGCTCGAGGGAGATTTGCCCGATGTCGTGGCGCTCGATGCCAAGCGCCTGCGTCAGGTGCTGATGCAGCTGCTGCACAACGCCGCCGAGTTCACGCGCCAGGGCCGGATCGAGCTGCTGGTGCAGACCCGGGCCGCCGAGCAAGCGGATCCGCAGGCCTTGCCGCAGCTGATCATCACGGTGCGCGACGACGGACCTGGCATCGCAGCCGATCAGTTGCCGACCCTGTTTCAGCCGTTTCAGCGCCTGGGTGCCGGCCAGAGTCACCAGGAGGTGGGCCTGGGCCTGGCGATCGCGCACCAGTGGGTGGTCCGCATGGGCGGCAGTCTGAAGGCGAGCAGCGCTCAGGATCAGGGCACGACGATGCGGATCTGGTTGCCGGTCGAGCCGTCGGATGAAACGACCATTGCGATCCGCCATCTGATGCGCCAGGACAGCCGACTGCCCGAGCTGCGGGCCGAGGGGCGGCGGCTGTGGCTGGTGGACGACAGCCCCGCCGTGCGCGAGCTGCTGTTGGCCGATCTGACGGGCCAGGGCTTCATTGTCACCACGCTGGCCGATGGCCGTGAGGCCCTTGAGCGCCTGAGTGCCCCGCAGCAGCAGGCGCCCGACCTGCTGCTGACCGACTTCAGGATGCCGGGCGGCGATGGCCTGGCTGTGTTGCGCCTGGCGCGCGCGCGTTGGCCCGATCTGCCCGTGCTGCTGCTGACCTCCGCCCCCGAGGTGCTGGCAGGCAAGGAGCATGGTTTCTCTGCGGTGCTGGCCAAGCCCGTCAGCCTGGCCGAGCTGCGGCTGACCCTGGCCCACCAGCTGGGCCTGACCGTCGAGGGCGAGGCATGAGCCTGCTGCTGCGCTGGATCATGATCTGGCTCGGCGTCGGCCTGCTCGGGCTCGGTGCTGGCCCGCTGCGGGCGGCCGAGGTCGTCGATTTCGCAGCCGTGGCGCCGCAGCTGGAGCTCAGCCAGCGCATGGAATGGCTGCAGGACCGCCAGGCCAGCTTGGAGCCGGTGCAGGCCATGCAGGCGAGCGATTGGCAGCCGGCGGCGCCAGCCAACCTGAACCTGGGCGTGACCGATTCAGCCATCTGGCTGCGGCTGCGGGTCGAGAACCGGTCGCTCCAGCGACAGACCCGCTGGCTCACGCTCGGCTCGCCCCGGCTCGAGTGGGTCGATTTCTACCGTTTCGCGCCCGGCGATCCGGCCTGGGTCGAGTCCGCTGTCGGTGGATTGGCCAGGGCGCTGGACCGCAGGCCGGTGTCCGGGCTGGTTTCGATCTTTCCGGTCCGCTTGGCTCCCGGTGAATCCGCCACCCTGCTGCTGCGCGTGGCCGGCCGCACCCGTCTGTTCATGAAGCCCGAGCTATGGGAGCCGCTGACTTACCGCTCGCGCGAGTCCGACCTGATCGTGCGCCAGATGGCACCGATCAGCGCCGTGCTGGGCGTCGTGCTGTACATGCTGGTGCATGGCCTGGCACGCCGTAGTCGCGACATGCTGCTGCTGTCTTGCTGGCTCTGCCTCATGGCGCTGTTCGAGCTGGCTTTCGACGGCTATTTCTACCGCTTCTTCTTATCCGGTGGTGGTGAACCGGCCGTGCGCGCGACGCTGGTGCTGTCCAATCTCGTTGTCATCATGTGCGCGGTTTTCACGCTGTTCTTTCTGCGCCTGTACCAGCAGCGCAGCTGGCGTTGGGTCTATCTGTTCTATATCTTGGCCAACCTGGTGTTGTTGGCCATGTCGGCGTTTGGTGACATGTTCATGGCCAATGTCGCGGCTGTGCCCTTGATGCTGTGCTTCTTCCTGGTCTGGCCGATCTCGATCCTGGCGGCCTGGCGCCGCAGAGTGGCCAATGCGGGCCTGTATTTCATTGCGACCCTGAGCCTCTGGGTAGTCGTCATCCTGCGGCTGCTGGAGCAGGAGGGTTGGCTGGCGTCTGACCTGACTCTTTCCGACAGCCTGACCATCAATCCCTCGCTGGGGCTGGCACTGCTCATGGTGTTCGGCCTGCTGCGCCAGGCCTATACCGAACAGAAGACCTACCGTGCGGCGCAGACCGCCCTGCTCAAGTCGCGCCAGGACGAGCAGCAGCGGCTCGAAGCGCTGGTGCGCGAGCGCACCCAGAGCCTGCAGGATGCGACCATCGCCGCCGAGGAAGCCCATCACGCGCGTGGCGAACTGCTGGCTCGCGTCAACCACGACCTGCTGCGGCCGGTGACCGAGATCGTCGAACTGGCGGCTCCGCTCGAACAGGTCGGAGGCCAGCCGGCCGAGTATGGGGCTGTCATTCGCCGCAGTGCCACGCACTTGCTGGGACTGATTGACGACCTGATCGACCAGGCCAGCCATGACGGGGCGGTCGATGAGATCCGCTGCGAGTGGGTCGACACCCAGACCCTGCTGTCGGGCCTGGCATTCGAGGCCGAGGGCCTGGTGCTGGCGGGTGGCAATGAATTCGTTTTCAGTCCCGCGCCCGACCTGCCGCCCTGCATCGGGGTCGACAGCCGGCGCTTGCGCCAGGTCCTGATCAACCTGCTGGACAATGCGGCCAAGTTCACGCGTGGCGGTCGGGTCGAGTTCCAGATCGATGCCGACCCGGGTCCCGCGCAGGCGAGGCTGGTCTTCACCGTGCGCGACACCGGGCCTGGCATGAGTGCCAGTCAGCTGGCCGTGGTGTTCGAGCCCTATCGCCGTGCCGATGAGGCGGCCGGTTTTCCTGGCCTGGGCCTGGGCCTGGCGATCGCGCGCCACTGGGCCGAGCGCATGGGCGGCGAGATCGTGGCCGACAGCCTGCCCGGGCAGGGCACGACGATGCGGGTCCTGCTGCCCGTGAGCCTGTCCGAGCAGGCCCAGGTGCCGGAGTCCATGGCGCCGGATGAGCCGATGCCGACCGATGTTCCGGAGGGACTGGCAGCTTCGCCTGACATGGCCGTGCCGGCGCCCGAACGGCTGGCCGAGGCGGCCGTCCTGTTGCGTCTGGGGGCGGTGTCGGACCTGGAGGACTGGGCGGCCGCTCTGCAGCACAGCCAGCCGCAGCATGCGGCTTTTGCATGCAGCGTCGCCGAACTGGCCGAGCGTGGTGACTTGCGCGGTCTGGCGCTGTTGCTCGATCGCGCGGCGTCAGCCGGGCCGGTCAGTGAAGCCGGCGCTGACAGGACGGCCGGACGGGGGGTGACGCCATGAGCTCGCTGCGCCTGCTGGTCTATCTCTGCCGCTGCTGGCTGGTGCTGGGGCTGGTGTTCGGCATCGGCAGCGCCAGCGCAAGGGCGATCGAGCTCGGCGTCCAGCCGGCCCGGGTCGACCTGGCCGTGGCGGTGGATTATCTCGAGGACCCCACGCGGCAACTGCAGCGGCAGGATCTCGAACAGCCTGCGGTCGCCGCGCGCTTTCAGCCTTGGCGCGCCGCCCAGGGCATGCCGAGCTTCGGCTATACCGCTTCGGCCTACTGGTTGCGGCTGTGCCTGAGCCGCACGCCAGCGGCGCCCGCCGACTGGCTGCTCGAGCTGCCCTATCCGCTGTTGTCCGATCTGGAGTTCCACGCCCCCGGCCAGCCCGTGGTCAGGACCGGCGCCATGCTGCCGCTCGACAGCCGACCGGTTCCGGATCGCTATTTCGTTTTTCCGATCACCCTCGAGCTCAAGCCGAGCTGCTTCCATCTGCGTGCCGTGTCGCAGGAGTCGCTGGTGCTGCCCCTGCTGGCTTGGCAACCCGCGGTCTACAAGCACAGCCAGCAGCGTGAGCTGCTGCTGCACGGCCTCTACCATGGCGGGTTGCTGGCCCTGCTGCTCTACAACCTGCTGCTGTTCCTGTCACTGCGTGACCGGCGTTTCCTGCTCTACTCGCTCTACGCGGCCACTTTCTCGCTCGGCATCTTCGCGGGCAACGGTTTCGGTCGCGTGTTTCTGTGGCCGGACTCGCCGCGCTTCGACATCCAGGCCCAGGCCCTGTTCCTGAGTCTGGCCGCCGTTTTCTCGGTCGGGTTTGCCTGCGATTTCCTGCAGACCCAGGTCCAGTTTCCGCGCCTGCATGGCTGGCTCAAGGCCAGTGCGCTGGGTTTTGCCACCGTCTTGCTGGCCTTGCTGGCCCAGTTGGCGCTGGATTTCGAGATCAGCTGGTTGTTGCAGCTCAACATGTTCAATGCGATTCTGATGGGGGTGCTGGTCAGCGTCGCCAGCGGCTTGGTATGGCGTCGTCGGGTCCGCAGCGCTGGCATCTTCCTGCTGGCCTGGGGCAGCTTGTGGCTGGGCGCCGTGGTCGCGACCCTGCAACTGCTGGTCTGGATTCCGGCCAATTTCTGGACCTCCTACAGCTTGCAGATGGGCGCCGGCATCGAGATGCTGCTGTTGTCGCTGGCGCTGGCCGACACGATCCGGCGCGAGCGCGAGCGCGCTTTCGAATTCCAGGCGCAGGCGCTGGAGTCGCAGCGCCAGGCGAACGAACTCGATGTCCAGCTCGCGACCAGTCGCCAGCTCGCGCGCGACAAGTCCGAATTCCTGGCGCGCGTCAGCCACGAACTGCGCACGCCGCTCAACGCCATCATCGGCTATGCCCGCATGCTGCGGCGCGGTTCGGACCGGATCACGCTGCACGAGGGCTCGGCCGATATCGAGCGCAGCGGCATGCGCCTGCTCGGAATGATCGAGGAGCTGCTCGACCAGTCCCGCTTGTCTGCCGGTGGCATGCGGCTGGCGCCCGCTGCGCTGCTGCTGCGGCCCTGGCTCGACGAGATCGGCCGCGCCGGCCGCCTGATGGCCGACTCGGCCGGCAACCAGTTCGAGCTGCTGCTGCCGGATCAGTTGCCGCACCGCATCGAGGCTGACGGCCAGCGCCTGCGCCAGGTGCTCGACAACCTGCTCGGCAATGCCAACCGGCACACCCATGACGGCTGCATCGTGCTGAGCTGCGTGGTCTGTCCGACCGAGCTCGCCGACTGCATCAGGCTGGACTTTGCCGTGACCGACAGCGGCGAAGGCATCGTGCCGAGCGACCTCGAGCGCATCTTCGAACCCTTCTTCATGGGGCAGGGCGGGCAGGCCGTGCCGAGTCTGCGTGCCAAGCGCATGGGGCTGGGACTGTCGATCTCGCGCGATCTGGTGCGCCTGATGGGCGGCGACCTCGGGGTGCGCAGCCAGCCTGGCCAGGGTTCGACCTTCTACTTCAGCGTCGCCTGTGCCTTGTTGCCCGACAGCGAGCCGTCGAGCGCTCCTTCGAGTCCGGTCTTGCTCGAGCGCTTGCCGGTCAGACTGAGTCGCCGCCGTGGCGAGTTGCGTCTGCTGATTGCCGAGGACGATCCGGCCGCTCGCCTGTCACTGGTCGATCTGCTGGAGGCTCAGGGCTTCATGGTCCAGGCCGCCAGCAGCGGTCACGCCCTGCTGGCCCTGCTGGCCGACGACACGCAGCGCTGGGATGCCATCGTGACCGATCAGCTGATGCCTGACGGCGATGGCTGGGCGGTGCTCAATCATGTGCGTACCCATTGGCCATCCGTGCCGGTGGTGGTGCTCTCGGCCATGGCCTTGCTGCGTCCGCCCGATTGCCCGGCCGGACTGGACTTCGATGCCTGCCTGACCAAGCCCGTCGATCCGTCGCTGCTGTTCCAGACCCTCGAGCGCCTGCTGCCGCCGCTGCAGCGTGGCCAGGCGGTCGAGTCTGGCAGCGCCGAGATCGAACCGGTCGAGCGCGAGGTGCTGGCGGCGCTGGTGCGCGCCGGTGCCGTGACCGAGATCGAGGAATGGGCGGACGAGTTGCGCCAACGTCGGCCTGAGCTGGACGACTTTGCGCAGCGCCTGCTGCAGGCGGCGCGCCGGCTGGAACTGACCGAACTCAGACGTCTGGCTGGTGCCTGAGGGGCGCTACTCCATCGGTCCCGCCTGGCCGGTGGGGCTCAGCGAAAGCGCGAGATGCGGTCGCCCGAGCGATGCTGGCGCAGGTAGGCGGGGGTCAGCCAGGTCGGCTGGGTGCCGTTGAGTCCCAGGCTGCCGAGTGGCGGCTGCGCGTCGTAGGTTTTGTGCAGCGATTGACCGCCACCAGAAGAGTCGGGACCTAGACGAGGGATGAGATCGCCCATCAAGCGATCCACTCGAATCCAGTTTTTGAACATGGGGAGCCTCTTTTCATCTGCCTGGGGGGCAGGCTTGTTGTTATGGCTGGCGCCCGTCTATGGTTGGCGGGTCGTAGCCGGTCTCCTGTTTCTGTGCAATCTATCGCTTCTGGTCCCCGGATCATTTGCCCGGATGCCAGGTTTCTTTGCTCGCCAGAACAATCGTTCGAACCCGGCCGGATGCGGCGGTGGTGGCCCTGCGACAATCTGCAGCCATGACTCTCGACCTTTGTCCCTGTGGCCGCCTTGACGCCAAGGGCCGTCCGCTGGCCCGTAGCGCCTGCTGCGGTCCCTGCCTCGACGACTTCGCTGCCCATCCGGCCCTGGATGCCGAAAGCCTGATGCGCTCGCGCTACAGCGCCTTCGTCGAGCGCCGCGCCGACTACCTGCTGGCAACCTGGCACGCAAGCCAGCGCCCGGCCGCGATCGATTTTGAGCCTGGCTGCAAATGGCTGGGGCTGGAAATCAGGCGCGCGCGCTCGACCGGGCCCGACAGCGCCGAGGTCGAGTTCGTTGCGCGCTCGCGCGTGGCCGGTCGGGCCCAGCGCCTGCACGAGCTCAGCCGCTTCGTGCGCCAGGACGGCCGCTGGTACTACCTCGACGGAGACCTGCTGTGAGCGCGCTTATCTTGAACCTTGAAGCCGTGCGCTTCGACGCCGTGCTGTTCGACTGCGATGGCGTGCTGGTCGACAGCGAGCCGATCACCCAGGCCGTGCTGCGCGACATGCTCGAGGAGTCGGGCTGGTCGATGACGCAGGAGGAATGCATGCGCACCTTCGTCGGCAAGATGGTGCGCCAGGAGCGCGCGCTGATCGAGTCGCGCACCGGTCAGCCGCTGACCGATGCCTGGATGGATGCCTTCTACCAGCGCCGCAACCAGCGCCTGCAGGCCGAACTGCAGGCGATCGAGGGCGCGTTGAGCGCCGTCGCCGCCGCCCATGCCCATGCCGGTGGCCGCATTGCCTGCGCGTCGGGCGCCGACCGCTACAAGGTCGAGTTCCAGATCGACATGGCGGGCCTGCGGCCCTATTTCGGCCAGCGCATCTTCAGCGGCCATGAGATGCCGCGCAGCAAGCCGGCGCCCGATGTCTACCTGGCAGCGGCCGCGCATCTGGGCGCCGATCCGGCGCGCTGCCTGGTGATCGAGGACACGCCGACCGGCGTCACGGCCGGCGTCGCCGCGGGCGCCGAGGTCTGGGCCTATTGCCCGCTGCCCGAGGCCGGCGAGCGGCTGCTGGCCGCTGGCGCGCGCCGGCTGTTCGGCCATATGGAAGAGATCGCGAACGCGCTGGGGTCATGATCCGGCTTGCCAGCCTGGGAAGCTGGCTTGCGCTAGAGTCGCCGCATGTCAAAAACCGCTTCCCGGGCTCAACTGCCGCCTCCCTTCCTCGCCCTGGCCACTGCTGCACCCAAGCCGGGCCAGACCGTGCCTTCGCCCTGCGTCGGCGTCTGCCGCATGACCGAGTCCGGCGACCTGTGCCAGGGCTGCTGGCGCACCCGTGACGAGCTGCGGGCCTGGAAGGCCAGCGACGACGACGCCAAGCGCGCGGTCTGGCAACTGGTCGAACAGCGCCAGCGGGCGGCCGGATTGCAAGCTGCCTGACAGGCGCGCGCTTAAACTGTGGTAATCGATTCCAGCACGGGAGCAGATCTTGCCGCAGACAGATGACAGTCATGCCGTCGCGCCGCCCGGCGCCCGCTGGCGTGCCGGCCTCAAGGGGCGGCAGGTCGAGCCACAGGCGCGCGCGCGCGCAGCAGAGCTTTGCGCCGGCCTGGAGCCGCGCGCCGACCTGCTGATCGAGCACCTGCACCGGCTGCAGGATGCCGACGGCGGCTTGCGCCAGAGCCTGCTGGCCGCCTTGGCCGAGCGCCTGCGCCTGAGCCAGGCCGAGGTGCACGAGGTCGCGACCTTCTATCACCACTTCGAGGTCGTCGATGACGCTGCCGCGCTGCCCGCCACCACGGTGCGGGTCTGCACCAGCCTGTCCTGCGCCATGGCCGGCGGTGAGAGCCTGCTGGCTGATTTGCGCCAGCGCCTGGCCGGCGATCAGAAGGTGCGGGTGGTCGAGGCGCCCTGCATCGGCCAGTGCCACCGCGCGCCGGCCGCCTGCGTCGGCCAGCGGCAGCTGCCGCAAGCCAGCGTCGAATCGGTCAGCGCCGTGCTGGCGCAAGGCGATACCGGCCCGCGCGCCTTGCCCGCCAGCGGCGCGCCCGCATCGGCGCAGGACTATGCCCAGCTGCGGCGACTGCTGGCCGGCGACCTGACGCCCGACGCGGTGCTGGCCGAACTCAAGGCCTCGGGCCTGCGCGGACTCGGCGGTGCGGGTTTTCCGGCCTGGCGCAAATGGGACACGGTACGGGCCCAGCCCGGCCCGCGCTACCTGGTAGTCAACATCGACGAGGGCGAGGTCGGCACCTTCAAGGACTGGCAGCTGCTGGCGACCCAGCCTCGGCCCGCGCTTGAAGGGCTGCTGATCGCCGCATGGGTGGTCGGCGCCGACAAGGCCTGGATCTACCTGCGTGATGAATACCATGACTGCCGCGCGCTGCTGCAGGACGAGCTTGCCGCGCTGCGCGAGCGCATCGTTGGCTGGCAGGCCGAGTTTCCGCAAGCTGCCTTCCCCGAAATCGAATTGCGCCGCGGCGCCGGCGCCTATGTCTGCGGCGAGGAGTCGGCGCTGATCGAGTCGCTCGAAGGCCGGCGCGGCCTGCCGCGGCTCAAGCCGCCGATCGTCGCGCTGCAGGGCCTGTTCGGCCGCCCGACGCTGGCGCACAACGTCGAGACCCTGTCCTGGCTGCCCGCCATCCTCGAACAGGGTGGTGTCTGGCTGGCCGGCCAGGGCCGGCGTGGCCGCAGCGGCCTGCGCCGCTTCAGCGTCTCGGGCCGCGTGAAGAATCCGGGCTGCTACCTGGCGCCGGCCGGCATCACGCTGCGCGAGCTGATCGACGAATACGCGGGTGGCATGGCTGACGGCCATCAGCTGCAGGCGTATCTGCCGGGTGGCGCCTCCGGCGGCATCCTGCCGGCGACGCTGGCCGAGCTGCCGCTCGACTTCGACACCCTGGCCGGGCAGGGCGCCTTTGTCGGCTCGATGGCGGTGGTGGTGCTGTCGCAGCAGGACAGCGTGCGTGAGGTCGCCAGCGGCCTGATGCGCTTTTTCGAACACGAGTCTTGCGGCCAGTGCACGCCTTGTCGTGCCGGCACGGCCCAGGCCAGGGCCCTGATGCAGGCGCCGGTCTGGGATGCCGAGCGGCTGGCCGAGCTGTCGCAGGTCATGCGCGACGCCTCGATCTGCGGCCTGGGCCAGGCCGCACCCAACCCCTTCGATTCGGTGTTGCGCTTCTTTCCGCGCGAGGTCCAGCCATGAGCGCTTTCGTTCAGACGCAGCCGGCTGCCGCTGGCAACCATGCCGCCAGCGCGAATGCCGCTCATCCCGCACAGGCCGGACAGGCCGCGACCGATGCGGCCACGATCGATTTCGAGCTCGACGGTCGCCCGGTCCAGGCCAGCCCTGGCGAGACGATCTGGCAGGTCGCGCGCCGGGTCGGCATCGAGATTCCGCACCTCTGCCATCGTGAGGGCCTGGCGCCGGTCGGCAACTGCCGCGCCTGCGTGGTCGAGGTCGAAGGCGAGCGGGTGCTGGCCGCTTCCTGCTGTCGCGCGCCGCAGCCCGGCATGGTCGTCAATAGCGACAGCGAGCGCGCGCGCCGCGCCCAGCGCAGCGTGCTCGAACTGCTGAACGCCGATGCGCCGGCCGGCCATTCGCTCAAGCATGACAGCGAACTCGCGCACTGGACTTCCGAGCTGGACGCCGATCCGCAGCGCTTTGTCGCGCGCGGCGCGATACAGCTTGATGCCGCCGCGCAAGGTGCCGACTGCAGCCATCCGGCGATCGCGGTCAACCTCGACGCCTGCATCCAGTGCACGCGCTGCCTGCGCGCCTGCCGCGACTTGCAGGGCAACGACGTGATCGGCCTGTCGTTCCGCGGTGGCCAGGCCCGGATCACCTTCGACCTGGGGGATTCGCTTGGCACAAGCAGCTGTGTCGCCTGCGGCGAATGCGTGCAGGCCTGCCCGACCGGCGCGCTGGCGCCGGCCAACGGTGCCTATGCCCAGGTCGCCGAGGCCCGGGTCGATTCGGTCTGCCCCTTCTGCGGCGTCGGCTGCCAGCTGAGCTACCAGGTTAGCAACGGCCGCATCGTCCAGGTCGATGGCGCGCCCGGTCCGGCCAATGAAGGCCGGCTCTGCGTCAAGGGCCGCTTCGGTTTCGACTATGCGCATAGTCCGGAGCGGCTCACGGTTCCGCTGATCCGGCGCGCCGACGCGCCCAAGGACCCGTCCCTGCTCACGCGCGGCCCCGGTGGTCGCGCCGACGCCGCCGCGTTGCGGGCCCAGTTCCGCGCGGCCAGTTGGGACGAGGCGCTCGATTTCGCCGCCGCCGGCCTGCGGCGCGTGCGCGACGCGAACCCTCATCTGCGCGGCCGCGAAGTGCCGATCGCCGGCTTCGGCTCGGCCAAGGGCACCAACGAGGAAGCCTATCTGTTCCAGAAGCTGATCCGCAGCGCTTTCCTGACCCACAACGTTGACCATTGCACCCGCCTGTGCCACGCGTCGAGCGTCGCGGCGCTGTTCGAGAGCCTGGGCTCGGGCGCGGTCAGCAACCCCTTGCGCGACGTGGCGCAGGCCGAGCTGATCTTCGTGATCGGTGCCAATCCGGCGCAGAACCATCCGGTTGGCGCGAGCTGGATCAAGAACGCGGTCGAGCGCGGCGCACGCCTGGTGCTGGCCGACCCTCGCCGCACTGAGCTCGCGCGCCAGTCCTGGCGCATGCTGCAGTTCCAGCCCGGCAGCGATGTCGCGCTGCTCAAAGCCATGCTGCAGGTCATCGTGGCCGAGGGCCTGACCGATCCGGACTTCATCGCCGCGCGCACGCAAGACTACGAGGCCTGGCGCAGCGAGCTGATCGACGGTCCGGTCGATTACAGCCCCGAGGCGATGGCGCCGATCTGCGGCATCGCGCCCGACGCGATCCGCGAGGTCGCGCGCGCCTACGCGACTTCGCGCGCCAGCATGATCCTGTGGGGCATGGGCGTGGCCCAGCACAGCCACGGCACCGACAACGCGCGCTGCCTGATCGCGCTGGCGCTGATCACGGGCCAGATCGGTCGCCCCGGCACCGGCCTGCACCCGCTGCGCGGCCAGAACAACGTCCAGGGCGCGAGCGATGCCGGCCTGATCCCGATGTTCCTGCCCGACTACCACCGCGTCACCGATCCGCTGCACCGCGCCGCCGCCGAGGTGGCCTGGGGCTTGCCAGCCGGCAGCCTGCCGGATCAGCCCGGCCTGACCGTGGTCGAGATCATCGACGCCGCCTGCGCCGGACATATCCGGGCGATGCTGATCCAGGGCGAAAACCCGGCCATGAGCGACCCCGACAGTGCGCACGCGCGCGCCGGTCTGGCGAACTTGCAGCATCTGGTGGTGCAGGACATCTTCATGACCGAGACCGCCGCGCTGGCCGACGTGATCCTGCCCGCCAGCGCCTGGCCCGAAAAGACCGGCAGCGTCACCAACACCGACCGCCTGGTGCAGCTCGGGCGCAAGGCCATCGCGTGTCCGGGCCAGGCGCGCGCCGATGCCTGGATCACCGAGCAGCTCGCGCGCCGGCTCGGACTGGACTGGGGTTACGACATAGCGCCCGACGGCAGCGGGGCCGAACCCGGCAGCGCGATCGGCCGCGTGTTCGAGGAAATGCGAAGCCTGATGCCGTCGATTGCCGGCCTGTCCTGGGCGCGCCTGCTGGCGCAGCGCGCGGTCACGCATCCGGTGCTGACGGCTGATGATCCGGGACAGCCGATTGTCTTCGTCGACCGCTTTCCGACGCCCTCCGGCAAGGCCAGGCTGGTACCGGTCGGCCTGCTGCCACCGGCCGAGCAGCCTGATGCCGACTATCCGCTGGTGCTGATCACCGGGCGCCAGCTCGAGCATTGGCATACCGGCGCCATGACGCGCCGCAGCCAGGTGCTCGACGCGCTGGAGCCGCTGGCCAGCGTCAGCCTGCACCCCGAGGCCATCGCGCGGCTGGGCCTGCAGCCCGGCGGCCTGGCGCGGGTGCGCAGCCGGCGCGGTGCGGTCGAGCTCGCGCTGCGCGCCGACGCCGGCCTGCCGATCGGCAGCTGCTTCATCCCGTTTGCCTATGTCGAGGCGGCGGCGAACCTGCTGACCAATCCGGCGCTCGACCCCTGGGCCAAGATCGCCGAGGTCAAGTACTGCGCGGTCCGGGTCGAGCCCGTGCCGCCGCGCAGCGCCTGAAGGCTCAGACCGACAGCTTGACGCGGTAGCTGCTGTCGTTCTTCGGGTGGTTCGGGTTGGTGAAGACCTGGCGGTCGTTCTTCAGCACGATCACTTCGAAGAAGGGGCGGAAACGCTCTTCCGAGATGCCGAAGGCAGACAGGAACTTGCCGAACAGCACCTGCTCCTCGGGCTCGGGCTGGCCGTCGACCAGCGAGGAGTCGATCAGGTTGACCAGGATGCACATCTTCTGCGCATCGGTCAGCAGCGGGGTAGCTTCCTGCAGGAAGGTCTCGATCGAATTCTTGCGGCGGTACTTGAGCGCCGAATCGAGCAGGGCCTGGCTCTGGGCGCCGACGCCGATCGTGCCGCGACCGTCGTCATGACCGCCGAGCACGCTGAGCAGGTGACCGATTTCCTCGTTGTCCATTTCGCCGTCGGCGGACATCATGTAGAGCAGCGCAGTGGCGAAGGCGAGGTGCGGGCTCATTTTGTCGCCGCTGTCGCTCTTGAACATGTCAAACAGACCCATAGGGGAAGACTCCTGGATTGATGTGGTGGAAAAAGCTGCCGCCGGGATCGACGGTCTTGGTCATCCTAGCCGGTTTCGGCATTTTCCATCGGCGGGCAGGTGTTTTGCTGGTGTTGCCAGGGCTGGACCTGGTGCTCAGGCTGGTTAAGATGGCCGCACCGATTTTTTTCCAGGAGTGACTGATGTTCAAGAAAATCCTCGTGCCTTCCGATGGTTCCCCGCTGGCGCACCAGGCGGCCGAATTCGCTGCCGATCTGGCCAAGGTCCATGGCGCCCACATCATCGGCGTCTACGTGATCGATCCCTTCCCCTACATCGGTATCGGTGACGCCTCGGCGATCGGCCTGCAGGCCTACCTCAGCGAAGCCCAGGTCGCCGCCACCCAGTCGCTCGACGACATCCGCCAGGTCTGCGTCGCGCGCGGCGTCGGCTTCGACGGCGACACGATCGAGCGCAACGTGACCTACGAAGGCATCCTGGAAACCGCCAGTGCCGAGGGCTGCGACCTGATCGTGATGGGCTCGCATGGCCGCAAGGGCATCGAGGCGCTGGTGCTCGGCAGCGTGGCGCAGAAGGTGCTGACCCATGCCAAGGTGCCGGTGCTGATCGTCAAGACCTGATTCCGGCCTGGCTCGGGCGGCCCGGGCCACCGGTTGTCATGCGGCTTGCCTAGAATGTTTGCCTCCCCTACGAGGCCAGCCGTCATGTCCGAAAGCTCACACTCCAGCCGCCCGATTTCTCCCAGCTCCGAGCCTGCGCCGGCGGACGGCACCGGCCTGATCCGCATTCGCGGCGCGCGCCAGCACAACCTGAAGAACCTCGACCTCGACATCCGCACCGGCGAGCTGACGGTGGTGACGGGGCCAAGCGGATCGGGCAAGTCCAGCCTGGTGTTCGACACCCTGTTCGCCGAAGGCCAGCGCCGCTACGTCGAGACCTTCAGCGCCTATGCGCGCCAGTTCCTGGACCGGATGGACAAGCCGGCGGTGGACCGTGTTGACGGCGTGCCGCCCGCGATCGCGATCGACCAGACCAATCCGGTGCGGTCCTCGCGCTCGACGGTCGGCACCATGACCGAGCTCAACGACCACCTCAAGCTGCTCTACGCGCGCGCCGGTCGGCTGTTCGACCGCCAGACCGCGCTGGCGGTGCGCCATGACAGCCCCGAGACGATCTACGCCGAACTGCAGCAGCGCGCCACAGCCGCCGGCGACCCGCGCCTGGTGGTGACCTTCCCGGTCGAGCTGCCGGCCAGCGCCACGCCCGAAGACATCGAGCAATGGCTGGCCGCGAGCGGCTTCACCCGGGTGCAGGCCGAACGCCTGGTCGAGCGAGCCTCTGAACCGGGGCCTGGCCCCGATTTGGGGTCAGACACCGATTCTTCCGATGCCGCCAAGCCCAAGTCCGGCAAGCGCAAGGCAGCCGCCGCCGCGCCGCAACAGGTGCGCCTGCTCGACGTGGTGGCCGACCGCTTCCGGCTTTCGAATGCCGAGCGCGTGCGCGTGATGGAGGCGATCGAGCTCGGGTTGCGCCGTGGCGGCGGCCGCCTGAGCGTCTATGCGCTGCAGCCGGCCGGCGCTGATGGCAGCGAGCCGGAGCCACTGCTCTGGAAATTTTCGACCGGCCTGCATTGCCCCGAGAGCGAGCTGCGCTATGCCGAGCCGCTGCCTTCGCTGTTCTCGTTCAACTCGGCGGTCGGCGCCTGCGACAGCTGCCGTGGCTTTGGCCGGGTGATCGGCGTCGATTGGGGCCTGGTGATTCCGAACGACAAGCTGACCCTGCGCGCCGGCGCGATCAAGCCGATCCAGACCCCGGCCTACCAGGAATGCCAGGACGACCTGATGCGCCATGCCGAGGCCGCCGGCATCCCGCGCGACCTGCCCTGGGGCCAGCTGACCCCTGAGCAGCGGCATTGGGTGCTGGAGGGTTCGCCCAACTACAACGGCAAGTGGAACCAGCAGTGGTATGGCATCAAGCGCTTCTTCGACTACCTCGAGAGCAAGGCCTACAAGATGCATATCCGGGTGCTGCTGTCGAAGTACCGCAGCTACACCGAATGCCCGAGCTGCCGCGGCGCGCGACTCAAGACCGAGAGCCTGCTCTGGCGTCTGGGCAGCAAGGCCCAGGCCGATGCGGCGCTGGCACCCGTGCTGCGCTTTCTGCCGGTCGGCGTCGACTGGACGCGCGAACAGCTCGAAGCGCTGCCGGGCCTGTGCCTGCACGACCTGATGCAGCTGCCGATCGACCGGCTGCGCGCGTTCTTTGTTGCGCTGCAGTCGGACTTGGCGGGGGCGGGCGTTGGCACTGGCATTGATGCTGGCGTTGTTGCACTGGCTGGGCTATTGGCTGGCGCTGACGGGGCTAGGGGGCTGCCGGCCTCCTCATACTGCGAGCAGAAATCGTCAGCCGGCAGCCCCCTAGCCCCGTCGGGCCTGGGTGCGCCACGGTCTTCGGATTTCACGTGCCAAGATGGTTTTGCAGGAGCAGGAGCAGGAGCAGGAGCAGGAGCAGGAGCAGGAGCAGGAGCAGGAGCAGGAGCAGGAGCAGGGGGTGCGGGGGGCGACGATTTCTGCTCGCAGTATGAGGAGCCCCCCGCACCCCCTGCTCCTGCCCATCTGGTAACGACAACACAGACGGCCAGGACTGGCGAGCAGCAAGCCCTCAAGCTGCTGTTCGACGAGATCGGCACCCGGCTCAAGTACCTGTGCGATGTCGGTATCGGCTACCTGACGCTGGACCGTCAGAGCCGCACCCTGTCCGGCGGCGAGGTGCAGCGCATCAACCTGACCACCGCCCTGGGTACCTCGCTGGTCAACACCCTGTTCGTGCTCGACGAGCCCAGCATCGGCCTGCATCCGCGCGACATGGACCGCATCAACCAGGCCATGGCCCGGCTGCGTGACGCCGGCAACACCCTGGTCGTGGTCGAACACGACCCGGCCGTCATGCTGTGCGCCGACCGCGTGATCGACATGGGGCCAGGGCCTGGCGAACGCGGCGGCGCCATCGTGTTCGATGGCAGGATCGAGCAGCTGGCGCAGGCCGATACCCTGACTGGCGCCTACCTGGGCGGGCGCAAGCAGGTCGGCTTCGGCTTCAAGCGCATGGTGACCGAAAGCACGCCGCGCCTGATCCTCGAAGGCGCGCGCGAGCACAACCTGCGCAACCTCGACCTCGAATTCCCGCTGCAACGCCTGGTGACCGTCACCGGGGTCAGCGGCTCTGGCAAGTCAACCCTGGTGCAGGACATCCTGGCGCCGGCGCTGCTGCGCCATTTCGGCCAGTCGACCGAGACCCCGGGCGCGCATGACCGCCTGCTCGGTGCCGACCAGCTCTCGGGCGTGGTCTTTGTCGACCAGAGCCCGATCGGCAAGACCGCGCGCTCCAATCCGGTCAGCTATGTCGGCGCCTGGGACGCGGTGCGCGACCTGTTCGCTGCCACGCCGCTGGCGCAGCAGCGCGGCTACACCGCGACCAAGTTCAGCTTCAACAGCGGCGACGGGCGCTGCCCGACCTGCGGCGGTTCGGGCTTCGAGCATGTCGAGATGCAGTTCCTGAGCGACATCTACCTGCGCTGCCCGGATTGCGACGGCAAGCGCTACCGGCCCGAGATCCTCGAGATCACGATCGAGCGCGGCGGCCGTCAGCTCAACGTGGCCGACCTGCTGGAGCTGACCGTCAGCGAGGCCGCCCAGCTGTTCGCCGGCGATCGCGACGTGATCCGGGCGCTGCAGCCGATCGTCGATGTCGGTCTCGAGTATGTGCGCCTGGGCCAGCCGGTGCCGACGTTGTCGGGCGGCGAGGCGCAGCGGCTCAAGCTGGCCGGCCATCTGGCCGAGGCGGCCAGGGCCTTCGGTGGCAGCAAGGGCAAGGGCCGCGGCAAGACGCCGGCCAGCCGCTCGGGCCAGATGCTGGCGACCAAGGGCCAGTTGTTCCTGTTCGACGAGCCGACCACCGGCCTGCATTTCGACGATATCGCCAAGCTGATGCGTGCGCTGCGCAAGCTGCTCGAGATCGGCCATTCGCTGATCGTGATCGAGCACAACCTAGACGTGATCCGCGCCAGCGACTGGCTGATCGACCTCGGGCCCGAAGGCGGCGAGGGCGGCGGCCTGATCGTCGCCCAGGGTCGCCCCGAGGACCTGCGCCTGCACCCGACCAGCCACACTGCCCGTGCCCTGCGCGACTACGCCGAGGCGGTCGGCGAGCTGATGGAGGTCAACGAGGGCCGGCTGTCGGATTACCTTGCTGGTGCTGGTGCTGGTGCTGGTTCGGCTTTGGTGCTCGGCGCCGGGGCTGGGGGCTTGCCGGGTTCCTCATACGGCAAGCCAAAATCGTCACCCGGCAAGCCCCTGACCCCGGCGAGCTCGGGCATGGGTGCTGCGCTTGCCAACCGGATGGAGGAGGGTCGAGCGAGCCTGGCGGGCGACGATTTCTGCTCGCAGCATGAGGAGTCCGCCAGGCTCGCTCGGCCCGACGGCGCGGACGGTGAGACCGGCTCGCAGCATGAGCATGAGGAGGTCGCCGCATCCGCTGGACCCGGCTCCATGGCAAAGACCAGCCCGCACGCCAACGCCATCCGCATCATCAACGCCCGCGAGCACAACCTCAAGGGACTGAGCGTCGATATCCCGCGCGGCAAGTTCAACGTCATCACCGGCGTCAGCGGTTCCGGCAAGTCGACGCTGGCGTTCGACATCCTGTTCAACGAGGGCCAGCGTCGCTACCTCGAAAGCCTCAACGCCTACGCGCGCTCAATCGTGCAGCCGGCGGGCCGGCCCGAGGTCGATGCGGTCTACGGCATTCCGCCGACGGTCGCGATCGAGCAGCGCCTGAGCCGCGGCGGGCGCAAGTCCACCGTCGGCACCACGACCGAGGTCTGGCATTTCCTGCGCCTGCTCTACGTCAAGCTCGGCACCCAGCATTGCGTGCACGACGGCACGCCGGTGCAGCCGCAGCAGCCCGACAGCATCCTGGCGCAGATCATGACCCAGTGTCGTGGCCAGCAGGTGCAGTTCCTGGCGCCGCTGGTGCTGAACCGCAAGGGCGTCTACACCGAGCTGGCCGACTGGGCGCGGCCACGCGGCCATACCCATCTGCGCGTCGATGGCGAATTCCTGCCGACTACCGGTTTCCCGCGCATCGACCGCTTCAAGGAGCACACCATCGAGCTGCCGTTGGCGCGCCTGCGCGTCGAACCCGGCGCCGAGTCCGAACTGCGCCGCGCCATGACCCAGGCGCTCGAGCTCGGCAAGGGCGTGCTGCACCTGCTCGTGGGCAGCGACGCTCTGGATGAAGCGCTGGCCGCCGGCAGCTCGACGCTCGGCATCGGCCAGCTGCAGGTCTATTCCACCTTGCGCGCCTGCCCGGTCTGCGCCGCCAGCTATGCCGAGCTCGACCCGCGCCTGTTCTCCTACAACAGCAAGCATGGCTGGTGCCCGGACTGCGTCGGCACCGGCGTTGCCTTGAGCAAGGCCCAGCGCCAGCTGATGGACGATTCGGTGCGCGACGACAAGGACAAGGGCCGCGAGCAGAGCTTCGCCGAGCCCGAACTGGAGGAAGTCGCCGACCAGGCCTGCGCCAGTTGTGGCGGCAGTCGGTTGAACCCGACCGCGCGCGCGGTGCGCTTCCAGGGCCTGGGCATCGCCGAGCTCGCGCACCGCAGCGTGCTCGACCTGCGTGGCTGGGTACGCCAGCTGCAGGCCGGCCAGTCCCTGAGCCCGCGCGAGGCCGAGATCGCGCGCGACCTGCTGCCCGAGATCCAGGGCCGGCTCGAGTTCCTCGAGGAGGTGGGCCTGAGCTACCTGACGCTGGACCGTGGCGCGCCGACGCTGAGCGGCGGCGAGGCGCAACGCATCCGCCTCGCGGCCCAGCTCGGCAGCAATCTGCAGGGGGTCTGCTATGTGCTCGACGAGCCGACCATCGGCCTGCATGCGCGCGACAACCAGATTCTGCTCGACGCGCTGCACAAGCTCGGCAGCAAGGGCAACACGCTGGTGGTGGTCGAGCATGACGAGGACACGATCCGCCGTGCCGACCATGTGATCGACATCGGCCCGAGCGCCGGCCGGCGTGGCGGCCGTCTGGTGGCCGAGGGCACGGTCGATGATGTGATGGCGGCCGCCGATTCGCAGACCGGCCGCTATCTGCTGCACGCGATGCGGCATCCGCTGCAGCCGCGGCGTCCCGTCAGCGAGGAAGCTTTTGCCGCTGCCGCTGCCGCTGCCGCTGCCGCTGCCGCTGCCGCTGCTCAGGCTCAGGCTCAGGCTCAGGCTCAGGCTCAGGCTCAGGCTCAGGCTCAGGCGCTCGTCGCCGAGCCGGGCGGGGTGCCGGGCTCCTCATACTGCGAGCAGAAATCGTCGCCCGGCACCCCGCCCGACTCGACGACTCGGGGGGGCGCAAGTGACGGTGTCACGGTTGCCGCATCAGCAGCAGCAGTGGCAGGTGAATTCAGCATTCATGTTGCAAGCGGCACAGCGTCAGAGGGGCGCGAGGGGGCGGCGGCTGACGATTTCTGCTCGCAGCATGAGGAAGCCGCCGTCCCCTCGCGGCCCGCCGCCAAGAAAGCCAGCAAGAAATCCAAGAAGCAGCCGGAGCCCACAGCCGCGCCGTTGCCTGAAAAGCTGCACTGGCTCACCGTCGAGCGTGCCAACCTGCACAACCTGCAGGATGTCACGGCCGCGATCCCGCTCAAGCGGCTGGTGGCGGTCACTGGCGTCAGCGGCTCGGGCAAATCGACCTTTGCGCGCGAGGTGCTGCTGGCCAACGTCGCCGCTGCCGTGACCCAGAGCTCGACCAAGGCCGGGCGCGATGCGCTGGCGGCCGGCCAGCTGCCGGTCTGGCAGGGTTGCGCCGGCCTGCACGGCCATGGCCATGTCGAGCGCGTGCTCGAGGTCGACCAGACCCCGATCGGCAAGACCCCGCGCAGCTGTCCCGCCACCTACATCGGCTTCTGGGACCAGATCCGCAAGCTCTACGCCGAGACGCTCGAAGCCAAGGCGCGCGGCTACGCGCCGGGCCGCTTCAGCTTCAACACCGGCGAAGGGCGCTGCCACAGCTGCGAAGGGCAGGGCGTGCGCACGATCGCGATGAGCTTCCTGCCCGACGTCAAGGTGCCGTGCGAGGCCTGCCATGGCGCCCGCTTCAACCCCGAGACGCTGGCGGTGAGCTGGCGCGGCAAAAGCATCGGCGAGGTGCTGCAGATGGAGGTCGATGAGGCGGTCGGCTTCTTCGCCTCGATGCCATCGATCGCCCAACCCTTGCAATTGCTCAAGGATGTCGGACTCGGCTACCTGACGCTGGGCCAGCCCTCGCCGACGCTGTCGGGCGGCGAGGCGCAGCGCATCAAGCTCGTGACCGAGCTGTCCAAGGTGCGCGACGAGGTCGGCAGGCGCGGCCAGAAGGCGCCGCACACGCTCTACGTGCTCGACGAGCCGACCGTCGGCCTGCACATGGCCGACGTCGACAAGCTGATCCGCGTGCTGCATCGCCTGGTCGATGGCGGCCACAGCGTGGTCGTGATCGAGCATGACCTCGACCTGATCGCCGAGGCCGACTGGGTGCTTGACCTGGGCCCGGAAGGCGGCAGCGGCGGTGGTCGGGTTGTCGCGGCGGCCACGCCCGAGGAGCTGGTGCGCCTGGGCAGCCACACCGGGCGCGCGCTGGCATCGGTGCTGGCACGCTGACTGTTGTGCGGCGGCCGTCGGCTGGGACCCGGCGCCCGATCGAGCGCCGTGGTCAAGGGCAGCATAGGTCCTGGGCGCCCGCCATCGCCCGGGCCGTCACACCCGTGCGTTCAGGCGCGCTCGCAGCAGCATCGCCAGCCCGGCAGCCGCGACCGCGATCAGCAGCACCGGAAAGCCCAGCCGGGGCGACCATTGCAGCGCCGCCGCGCCCAGCGCCGGTGCCAGCACGCCGCCCAGCGTATAGGCCATTACCAGCACCGCGGTGCTGTTGACCAGCGTGATGCCGCGCTCGCGCGAACCGATGTCTATCATCGACAGCGTATACAGGCAGCCGCCGGCGCCGCCCCAGACGAAGGCCAGCGGCCAAGCCAGCCAGGGCTTGTCCGCCACCCAGGGCAGCAGCCCCGAGCCCAGCAGCGTGATGGCGGCAAAGATCCGCATCAGCTGCAGCCGGGTCTGGCGCGCGCCGCCCCAGAAGCTGCCCGGTCCGCCGCGCCCCAGGCGGTCGGCCAGCAGTCCGGCCGGCAGCATCAGCAGCGAACTGCCCAGCCCGCTGGCCGATACCAGCAAGGCCGCCGCCGCCGCGCCCAGTCCCAGCGCCAGGCCGTACAGCGGCAGGATCGCGGTCAGCCCGCTCTCGAAGAAGCCGCCGACAAAGCCCGCCAGCATGATCACCGGATGCTCGCGCAGCGCGCGCCAGACCCCGCGCAGCCCGACCTCGGCCTGCTGCCCGTCCGGCTCTGACGGCAGCGGCGGAATCGCCAGGCTCCAGAGCAGGCCCAGCGTCATCAGCGCCAGCGCCGCCCAGAGCGCCTCGGGCCGGGTCGGTCCGATCCAGGCCAGCAGCATCGGGCCGGCGACGAAGGTGCTGCCGACCATGGTCTCGAAGATGCCGATCCAGCGCCCGCGCTGATTGGGTGGCGCGCATTCGGCCACCACCGCCTCGGACAACACCCAGCGCAGGCCGGATGCCATGCCGGCCAGCAGCTGCATGCCGAACCAGAGCCACAGCGTGTCCGTCAGGCTGAACACCAGGCCCGCGAGCACCGGCAGCAGGCCCGACAGCCAGAGCGTGGGCCGGCGCCCGAGCCGGCGCGTCACGGCCGAGGCGAACGGCGTCACCAGGAAGATGCCGGCCCAGGCCGTGGCCGCGAACAGCCCGGCCAGCCAGGTCGGCAGATCCGCGTCCTTGAGCCGCAACAGCAGCCAGGGCGCCAGCATGAAATAGCCCGTCAGCTCAAGGAAGGTCGAGCCGAAGATGCTGGCGAGGCCGAGTCGGGCTTGCTGGGGCGGCAGGTCATGCGGGGGACGGTGGCTCATTCGCTCATGTTAGCAAGGGCTTGCGTCAGAACCGAGGCATGGCTATAATCCTCGATTCGGTGAAAATCCGTTCGCCGAAGCACGTCGCAAGACGGACAATTCCAGAGGTTCATATGTACGCGGTCATAAAAACCGGCGGCAAGCAGTATCGCGTTGCCGTTGGCGAAAAACTTAAAGTAGAACAGATTGCTGCGGATGTGGGTCAAGAGATCGTGATCGATCAGGTGCTCGCCGTGGGTAACGGTGCAGACATCAAGGTCGGCACTCCCTTGGTCTCCGGCGCAACGGTCACTGTCACTGTGGTTTCCCACGGTCGTGGCGACAAGGTCCGCATCTTCAAGATGCGCCGTCGCAAGCACTACCAGAAGCGCCAGGGCCATCGTCAGAATTACACCGAGCTGCAAATCAGCTCGATCAACGGCTAAGGAGTAAAGCACCATGGCACAGAAAAAAGGCGGCGGCTCAACCCGCAACGGTCGCGACTCCAAGCCGAAGATGCTGGGCGTGAAGGTGTTCGGCGGCCAGGCCATCAGCGCCGGCGCGATCATCGTGCGTCAGCGCGGCACCCGTTTCCACGCTGGCGTGGGCACCGGTTGCGGCAAGGACCACACCATCTTCGCGACCTGCGACGGCGTCGTGAACTTCACCGTCAAGGGCGAGTTCAACCGCAAGACCATCAACGTCACCCCGGTGTGATGTCGACTGTTTGATCGCTCAGGCGTTCAAACCGCAAAGGCCCGCGCTGCGGGCCTTTTGTTTTTATCCGTTTGAAGGACAATCCAGTCATGAAATTCGTTGATGAAGCCTATATCGACATAGCGGCCGGCGACGGAGGCAATGGCTGCGCGTCCTTCCGTCACGAGAAGTACAAGGAATTCGGCGGCCCCGACGGCGGCGACGGCGGTCGCGGCGGCTCGGTCTGGGCGCTGGCCGACGAGAACCTCAACACCCTGATCGACTACCGCTACTCGCGCCGCTTCGAGGCTCAGCGCGGCGAGCACGGCAAGGGTTCGGACATGTTCGGTTGCAAGGGGGATGACATCATCCTCAAGATGCCGGTCGGCACCATCATCCGCAACGCCGAGACCGGCGAGCTGATGCACGAGCTGCTGCAGCCGGGCGAGCAGATCCTGATCGCCAAGGGCGGCGAGGGTGGCTTCGGCAACCTGCGCTTCAAGAGCTCGATCAACCGCGCGCCGCGCCAGAAGACCATCGGTCACCCGGGCGAGCGCTTCAGCCTGGCGCTCGAACTCAAGGTGCTGGCCGACGTCGGCCTGCTCGGCATGCCCAACGCCGGCAAGTCGACCTTCATCGCCGCGGTGTCGAACGCGCGCCCCAAGATCGCCGACTACCCATTCACGACCCTGCACCCGAACCTGGGTGTGGTGCGCGTCGGCCCCGAGAAGAGCTTCGTCATCGCCGACGTGCCGGGCCTGATCGAGGGCGCCTCCGAGGGCGCCGGCCTGGGTCACCAGTTCCTGCGCCACCTGCAGCGCACCCGCTTGCTGCTGCATGTGGTCGACATGGCGCCGTTCGACGACGCGGTCGATCCGGTCCTGCAGGCCCGGGCCATCGTCAAGGAACTCAAGAAGTACGACCCCGAGCTGCACGCCAAGCCGCGCTGGCTGGTGCTCAACAAGCTCGACATGATCCCCGAAGGCGAGCGCGAGGCGCGCGTCAAGGACTTCGTCAAGCGCTTCCGCCACAAGGGCCCGGTGTTCGAGATCTCGGCGTTGACGCGCGAGGGCTGCGAGCTGCTGGTGCAGAAGATCTTCCAGCATATCGTCGCCACCCGCGAGGCCGAAAAGCCCCACGTCGAGGTCGATCCGCGCTTCGACGCCCGCCGCGACCAGCCGGGCCTGGCACCGGCTGCCGAGCCGGCGCCGCAGGTCGACGCGGACGATCCGCGCTTTCGCTGAACCACCTGGGCTGGATGCCTGCCCGGGTCCGGGGGGTGTCTTGGCCGTTTCCGTGACGACAACCTGACCCCAGACATGAGCACCGATCCGCAAGCCGACGCAGGCGTCTCCCTTTCCGTCGATCCCTCCGAGCTGCTGCGCGCTGCGCGCCGCATCGTGGTCAAGGTCGGCTCCAGCCTGGTGACCAACGAGGGCCGCGGCCTCGACGAGGCTGCGATCGAGCAGTGGAGCGCCCAGCTCGCCACCCTGGTCAAGTCGGGCCGCGAGCTGATCATGGTCAGCAGCGGCGCGATTGCCGAAGGCATGAAGCGCCTGGGCTGGAAGACCCGCCCCAAGATGATCAACGAGCTGCAGGCCGCTGCTGCCGTCGGCCAGATGGGCCTGGTCCAGATGTACGAGACCAAGCTGCGCGAGCAGGAAGTCGGCAGCGCCCAGGTGCTGCTGACCCATGCCGACCTGGCCGACCGCGAGCGCTACCTCAACGCGCGCTCGACCCTGCTGACCCTGCTCGAGCATGGCGTGGTGCCGGTCATCAACGAGAACGACACCGTCGTCAACGACGAGATCAAGTTCGGCGACAACGACACCCTGGGCGCGCTGGTCGCCAACCTGGTCGATGCCGACCTGCTGGTGATCCTGACCGACCAGAAGGGCCTCTACAGCGCCGACCCGCGCAAGAACCCCGATGCCGAGTTCATCCATGTCGCACGCGCGGGCGATCCCCGGCTCGAGGACATGGCCGGCGGCGCCGGTTCGCGCGTCGGTACCGGCGGCATGATCACCAAGATCCTGGCTGCCAAGCGTGCGGCCGGCTCGGGCGCCTCGACCGTGATCGCCTGGGGCCGCGAGCCCGACGCGCTGCTGCGCCTGAGCAGCGGCGAGCCGATCGGCACCCTGCTGATCGCGCAAACGCCCAAGCAGCAGGCACGCAAGCAGTGGATGGCGGACCAGCTGCAGCTGCGCGGCCATGTGACCGTCGATGAGGGTGCCGCCGACAAGATCGTGGCTGAGGGCAAGAGCCTGCTGCCGATCGGCATGGTCGCGGTCAGCGGCGAGTTCAGCCGTGGCGACGTGATCGCGATCCGCAACGCGCAGGGCCAGGAGCTCGCGCGCGGGCTGGCCAACTACTCGGCCGGCGAGGCGCGGCTGCTGTGCCGCAAGTCGACCAACGCGGTCGAAGGCCTGCTCGGCTACGCCGCCGAGCCCGAGATGATCCACCGCGACAATCTTGTGCTGCGCGGCTGATCCGTCATTGTTGCCTTCCGACCGCTTGCCCCGGCTGGCCCCGACTGTCCGGCCGATCTACCTCGGGTGGTTCGGATCGGGGTCGAAGCTGGCGTCGGCCGGCAGCTCGATCTGCACCTGCATCGAGGACATCTGGAGCAGGCCGAACGGGGCTTCGGCATGCGACTGCGGCTGGCGTGAGCGCGCATTGCCGCGCAGGTAGCGGTTGCGGATCTCCTGCCGGGGCAGGTAGCGCGCGAGCTCGTTGAGCGCCATCTCGTAGACGCCACGCTTGAACTCGACCACCATCTCGAGCGGCACCCAGTAGTCGTTCCAGCGCCAGGCATCGAATTCCGGATGGCTGGTGGCACGCAGATTCAGGTTCCAGTCGCCGCCGGTCAGGCGCAGCAGGAACCAGATCTGTTTTTGTCCCCGGTAGTGGCCGCGCGCATCCCGACGGATGTAACGGTCCGGCACTTCATAGCGCAACCAGTCCCGCGTGCGGGCGACGATAGCCACATGCTCGGGCAGCAGTCCGACCTCCTCGTGCAGTTCACGGTACATGGCCTGCTCGGGGGTTTCGCCCCGGTCGATGCCGCCCTGTGGAAACTGCCAGGAATGGGTACGGATGCGCTTGCCCCAGAACACCTGGTTCTTCTGGTTGAGCAGAATGATGCCGACATTGGGCCTGAAGCCTTCTCTGTCAAGCATAATCAACCCCAAATTTTAAAACTGCGTTCATTATGCACCGCTAGTGGGCGGCTTGGCAGGGGCTGCCGGGGCAAACCCTGGCCCGGCCTGGCTGGCTCCGCGGGGTATGCGGGGCGCCAGCCTGAGCCTGACATGAAAGCCTCCCAGTTCCTGATTTCCACCCTCAAAGAAGCCCCGGCCGACGCCGAGGTGGTCAGCCACCAGCTCATGACGCGCGCCGGCATGATCAAGAAGCTCGGCGCCGGCATCTATACCTATATGCCGATGGGTCTGCGCGTGATCCAGAAGGTCGAACGGATCGTGCGCGAGGAGATGAACCGCGCCGGTGGCATCGAGCTGACCATGCCGGTGGTGCAGCCGGCCGAGCTGTGGCAGGAAACCGGCCGCTTCGACAAGATGGGCCCCGAGATGCTGCGCATCAAGGACCGCCACGAGCGCGACTTCGTGCTGCAGCCGACCTCGGAAGAAGTCGTGACCGACATCGCGCGCCAGGAACTGCGCAGCTACAAGCAGCTGCCGAAGAACTTCTACCAGATCCAGACCAAGTTCCGCGACGAGCGCCGGCCGCGCTTCGGCCTGATGCGCGGGCGCGAGTTCGTCATGAAGGACGCCTACAGCTTCGACCGCGACCGTGACAGTGCGCAGGCCAGCTACCAGGTCATGGCCGGCGCCTACCGCCGCATCTTCGACCGCTTCGGCCTGACCTACCGCGCGGTGGCGGCCGACAGCGGCGCCATCGGCGGCGACCTGAGCGAGGAGTTCCAGGTCATCGCCGCCACCGGCGAGGACGCGATCGTCTACTGCCCGAACAGCGACTACGCCGCCAACATCGAGAAGGCCGAGGCGCTCGCACCGCAGGGCCCGCGCCCTGCCGCCGCCCAGGCGCTGGCCAAGGTTTCGACGCCCGGTACCTCGACCTGCGCCGCGCTGGCCACCTTCCTCGACCTGCCCCTGTCGGCGACGGTCAAGTCGATGGTGCTGGCGACCGACGAGGTCAACGACTACGACGAGGTCACCAAGACCCGGGTCTTCCTGCTGCTGCTGCGCGGCGACCACGAGATGAACGAGGTCAAGGTCGGCAAGCTGCCGGGCTTCGAGCTCGGCTTCCGCCTGGCGACCGAACTCGAGATCGTCGAGCATTTCGGCTGCAAGCCGGGCTACCTGGGCCCGATCGGCCTCAAGCGGTCGGTCACCGTGATCGCCGACCGCGAGGTCGCCGTGATGGCCGACTGGGTTTGCGGCGCCAACCAGCTCGACTTCCACCTGACCGGCGTCAACTGGGGCCGCGACCTGCCCGAACCCGACCTGGTCGCCGACCTGCGCAACGTGGTCGCGGGTGACCTGTCGCCGGACGGCCAGGGCGAGCTCGCGATCGAGCGCGGCATCGAGGTCGGCCATGTGTTCTACCTCGGCACCAAGTACAGCCAGGCCATGAACGCCACCTTCCTGGCCGAGGACGGCAAACCGCGCCATTTCGAGATGGGCTGCTACGGCATCGGCGTGACCCGCCTGCCGGCGGCTGCCGTCGAGCAGAACCATGACGCGCGCGGCATCATCTGGCCGGACGCGATCGCGCCCTTCACGCTCGTGATCTGCCCGATCGGCATGGACCGCAGCGAGGCCGTGCGTACCGCCGCCGAGCAGCTGCACGACGAGCTGGCCGCGCTGGGCGTCGACGTGCTGCTCGACGACCGCGGCGAGCGCCCGGGCGCGATGTTCGCCGACTGGGAGCTGATCGGCGTGCCGCACCGCGTCACGATCGGCGACAAGGGCCTCAAGGAAGGCCTGGTCGAATACCAGCACCGCCGCGACGAGGCCGCGACCAAGGTCGGCCTGGCCGAACTGCCGGCCCTGCTCAAGGGCAAGCTGGGGCTGTGAGATGAGCCGCCGGGACTGTCTGGGCTGGATCGCCAAGGCAGGCCTGGCCAGCCTGTTGCCGCTCAGCCTGCCCGCGCTGGCCCGGGCCGGCGGCCAGCTTGAGGAGCCGCTGGCCGATCCGATCCGGCTCGCGCTGCGCGCCGCGATCGAGCACCCGGCGCCGCCCGAGCCCGAGTTTCCCACCCCAGAGGCCAGGCTGGCCTATCTGCGCTGGCTCGGCGAAATGAGCCCGCGGCTGGTGCGGCGCAAGCCCGAGCTGCAGACAAGGGTTGAATTCCTGCAGACGGTCTGGTACGAGAGCCGGCGTGCCGGCCTCGACGAGTCGCTGGTGCTGGGGCTGATCCAGGTCGAGAGCGCGTTTCGCAAGTTCGCGGTCTCGCCGGCTGGTGCGCGCGGCTATATGCAGGTGATGCCGTTCTGGGCCCGGCTGATCGGCGACGGCGATCCGTCCAAGCTGTTCCTGTCGCAGGCCAATATCCGCTTCGGCTGCGTGATCCTGCGCCACTACCTCGAGCGCGAGCGCGGCGACCTGTTTCTGGCACTGGGCCGCTACAACGGCAGCCGCGGTCGCCCCGACTACCCGAACGCGGTGTTCGCGGCGCAGAAGCACTGGCGCCAGGCTTAGGGCTTGGGGGCTGACCGAGGTGGGCGGGCCCTGCCGGCCTCATCTGTCCGCTGCGCGGCCAGCAAATCGGCCATCAGAGCCCGCCCACCCCGGTCAGCTTCTTCGTCAGCTGCGCGGCCAGCAAATCTTTCTGTACGCAGTCGGGGTGGGTTACCCCTGCCGGCCTCATCTGTCCGCTGCGCGGCCAGCAAATCGGCCGTCAGGGGTAACCCACCCCGACGGCCGTCGTGACAGCCCAGCCTCAGGCACCTGAGCTGGCCGCCACGTCCTCGACCCATTGCGCGAACTCGAGGTCGCGTGCGGTCACGCCGCCGGCGTCGTGGGTCGTGAAGCTGATCTCGACCCGGTTGTAGAGGTTGAACCACTCGGGATGGTGCTGGCGCCGCTCGGCCTCGAGCGCGACCCGGGTCATGAAGCCGAAGGCCTGGCCGAAGTCGCGGAAGGCGAGCCAGCGCGTGATCGACTGCTCCTCCTCGTCGTACTCCCAGTTCGGCAGCTCCAGCTCGGTCAGTTGCTGGCGCACCTGTTCGGTACCCAGCACTTGCAGCTCCTCGTTGGCTGGCAGTTGCAGCTCGTCAGTCATCTCAGGCTGCCTTGCCGTCGATGACCTGCTGCAGTTCGCCCGACTCGTACATCTCCATCATGATGTCCGAGCCGCCGATGAACTCGCCCTTGACGTAGAGCTGCGGAATGGTCGGCCAGTTGCTGTATTCCTTGATGCCCTGGCGGATTTCCTGGTCTTCCAGCACGTTGACGGTCTGGACGGTCTTGGTGTCGACGCCGCAGGCCTTGAGGATCTGGATCGCGCGGCCCGAGAAGCCGCACATCGGGAAGCTGGCGCTGCCCTTCATGAAGAGCACGATCTCGTTGTTCTTGACCAGTTGGTCGATGCGCTGTTGGGTGTCGCTCATGGGTGGTTCCGCTTGTCGCTGTGGGTAAAACCCTGATTATCCCAGCGCCGCGGTGACCTTGCGAGTCGGGTGGTAGCCAGGCTGCAAAAGACAAAGCCTGCAAAAGACAAAGCCCGCACAAAGGCGGGCTCGTCGTTTCAACCTTTGCAGCCATCAATGAGTTCTGTGCGCCGGTCGATGAGTTGAATGTAGTCCTGCGGCCGGCTGCTGTCGAGGCTGTCGTGGTTACGAAACTCGATGCGCGCCGCGATCCGATGCCGGACTGCCATGCCGGTCCTGGTCAGGGCCCCCGCTGCAGTTCGGCCCAGGCGGCCGCGAAGTCGAAATCCCGGATCGCCTGGGCCACGATTTCGTAGCGGACTTGTCCCAGCGCCGCGCGGATCTGGCCGGCCTGTTGCTCGAGCAATTGCAGACATTCTGTGTCGCTGTCCTCCAGCAGGCCCAGCAGCTTGGCACGCAGCGGCGGCCATTGCCCGGCATCCACTGTCTCGACCGGGCCGGCCGGTTCCGTTCGGGGCAGGCGGGCGGCAATCGCCTGGCTCAGCGGCAGTAGCTGGCGCGCGGCGCTGTCGCGCAGCGGTTCCAGTTCGCTGACGGGCCGGCGTTCGCGCACCGCCTGTTCCAGCTGTCGTGCCGCCTCGCTCAGCGCCTGGGCGCCGATCTGGGCCGCGACCCCCTTGAGCGTATGCGCCGTCCGTTCTGCCTGGTCCCACTTCGAACCGGCAATGGCCCGCGCCAGCTGGTCCGGCGCATCGGCCTGACCGGTGACGAACTTGGCCAGCAGGCTGAGGTAGAGCGGCTCGCGTCCGCCCGCCTGCCGCAGCCCGAGCCGGCTGTCGAGCCCGTCGACCTGTGCCAGTGCCTTCCAGCATGGATTGTCTGCGTCAGGTGCCGGTTGGCGCAGGGCGGCGGCAAGGCCTGTTGTCGCATCGGCGCCAGGTCTGGCGGCGGGCTTGATCCAGTGCCGCAGCTTGGCCAGCAGCTGCTCCGGGTCGATCGGCTTGGCGATATGGTCGTTCATGCCGGCCTCCAGGCAGCGCTCGCGGTCGATCGCCATCGCGTTGGCCGTCATGGCCAGGATCGGCAGCTGTTGCAAGCCGGGCAGCTTGCGCATGGCGCGCGTCGCGCTGAGTCCGTCCATCACCGGCATCTGCATGTCCATCAGCACGATGTCGTAATGCAGGCGCTGCACCTTGTGCAGTGCGATCGCGCCGTCACCGGCCAGTTCCACCTGCAGCCCGATCGCCTGCAGGAACTCGGTCGCCACTTCCTGGTTGAGCTCGTTGTCTTCCACCAGCAGCACGCGTGCGCCCTGCAGTTCGACTGCGGGCGACAGGGCCTGTCCTGCAGTCTGGCTGTGTCGGACTGAAGGCGTCCTGGGGTCGCTCAGTTCGATCCTGCCCTCTGGCTGCCGCGGGCTGGCACGGCCCAGGCCGAGGCAGGCCGTGAACCAGAAGGTCGATCCGATGCCGGGGCGGCTGTCCAGGCCGATGCGCCCGCCCATCAGTTCGACCAGCCGTTTCGAGATCGACAGGCCCAGCCCGCTGCCGCCGTACTTGCGCGTGATCGAGTTGTCGGCCTGCTGGAAGGTCTGGAACAGCAGTTCGCGCTGCTGCTGTGACAGTCCGATGCCGGTGTCGCGCACCGCGAAATGCAGTATCACCTGTCCCGGGCGACGTTCCTGCAGCGAGACGTTGATCGCGATCTCACCCTGGGTCGTGAACTTGACGGCGTTGCTGGCCAGGTTGATCAGCACCTGTTCGAGCCGCAGCGGATCGCCGATCAGCTGCATCGGCAGGCCGCTGGCGACCTCAACGACGAGCTTGAGCCCCTTGCCGTCGGCTTTTTCCGAAATGACCGACACCACGTCGTCGAGCATCTGCTCGAGGTCGAACTCGACCTGTTCCAGCGCCACCTTGCCGGCTTCGAGCTTGCTGATGTCGAGGATGTCGTTGATCACGCCCAGCAGATGCCGGCTCGACGACTGGATCTTCTGCAGGTAGTCGCGCACCTTGGGCGGCGGGTCGGCCCGCAGCGCGAGCAGGGTCATGCCCATGACGGCATTCATCGGCGTGCGGATCTCGTGCGACATATTGGCCAGGAAGGCGCTCTTGGCTTCGCTGGCGGATTCTGCGGCCAGCCGGCGTGCCCGCTCGCGCAGGCGCTCGATGCCGAAGGCCATGTTGTGCGCCAGTTCCAGCAGCAGCTTGACCTCCTCGGGTGCGAAGGCATCGGCTTCGCGGGCGTAGACCATCATGGCGCCGAAAGTGCCGGTGTCTGCCAGCATCATCGGCAGGGCGATGCTGGACTGGTAGCCATGCCTGAGCGCGATGTCGCGCCAGGGCGCCATTTGGGGATTGCCCAGGTAGTTCTGGTTGACCTGTGGCTGGCCGCTGCGGATGGCTTCGCCGGTCGGTCCGCGGCCCAATTCCGAGTTCGCGTCCCAGCTGATCTTGATGTCGGCCAGGTAACCGTCGTTCGAACCCCAGGACACCAGTGGCCGGATCGTCTTGCCGGGGTCCTGTTCGGCGCTGCCGACCCAGGCCATGCGGTAGCCGCCGGATTCGACCACGACGCGGCAGATGTCGCTCAGCAGTTCGGTCTCGGAGTCGGAGCGGGCCAGCGCGAAGTTGCAGTCGCTCAGCAGGCGCAGCGCGCGCTGCACCTTGTGTTCGGATTGCTCGGCTTCGACGCTGCGCGTGATGTCGCGCGCCACGCCGAACAGGCCGACGATCCGGCCGTCCTGGTTGCGGATCGGGTATTTGCGGTTGTCGACCCAGCCAGCCCGACCGTCCTTGCCCATGATGGGCTGAACCTCGTGCGCGACCGGCAGGCCGGCAAAGACCTGCTTCTCCAGGTAGTAGTAGCGGTCGGCCAGCGCCTCCGGAAAGACGTCATAGTCGGTCTGGCCCAGCAGGTCGGTCCAGTGCTCGGCCGGACTGCAGATCGTCACCAGGGTCTGGCTGGCGCCGGTGAAGACATGGTTGCGGTCCTTGAAGTAGATGAAGTCGTCGGTGTTCTCCATCATGGCCCGGAAGTTGGCCGTCAGCGACGCATCGTCCAGTGTCCGCGGCAGGCTCTTGGCGTCCTGCAGCTCCAGTTCCAGCATGACTTCGCCGTCCCGCGCCGGCGATCGGATGTAGCTCGCCCTGACGCAGCGGATCCGGCCGCTGGCCTGACGCAGCCGCAGGCTCAGGGCGCCGGATGACGGGCGGCTGTCGGACGCGAACAGGATTTCGCCCAGGTCGCTGTCGTCCGGGTGGATCAGCTCCGCGAACGACAGGCGCTCGTTGACGAAGTCATCGACCGCATAACCCAGCAGCGGCAAGATGTCCGCGCTGGCCGATAGCACCGACCAGTGCGAGCGCAGCAGCAGACTGATCTTGGCTCCGTTCATGGTGTTTCATTATGACCATTCTTGAGCTAGTTGTTTCAGGTTGTTACTCGGCTCGCGCTCGGGCTAACAGGCGGCGCGGCGCCCGCCGGTACAGCGCAGGTGCCCGGCCAGATCGGTCCGGTGCTGGACCTCTAGATAGCCCTGTTCGCCCAGCAGTTGCGCGACCGCGTCGGCCTGGTCCCAGCCATGCTCGAGCAGCAGCCAGCCGCCGGGTTGCAGATGCTGCCCGGCCTGGGCCGCGATGACGCGGATGTCGTCCAGCCCGTCGGCACCGCTGGCCAATGCCGACAGCGGCTCGTGCGTCAGTGCGGCCAGATGCGGGTCGTCGGCACGGATATAGGGCGGGTTGCTGACGATCAGCTCGAAGCGCGCGGGCAGGGCGGGGCCTTGCGTAGACTGGGCGGCAGCCTCGGCCTGGCGCTGGACCCAGTCGGACAGCCAGCTGCCGAGCAGGAAGCGCACCGGCAGCTCCAGCCGGCTGGCGTTGGCACTGGCCACAGTCAGCGCGTCGCCGCTGGCGTCGAGCGCCCAGACCCCGGCATCGGGCCGGCGCTGCTGCAGCGCCAGCGCAATCGCGCCGCTGCCGGTGCCGAGGTCGAGCAGGCTCGGGGCCTGGAGTGGCGCCAGCACTTCGAGCGCCCAGTCGACCAGGGTCTCGGTGTCGGGGCGCGGGTCGAGCACGCGCGCGTCGACCTGCAGTTCGAGGCCGTGGAATTCGCGCCTGCCAATCAGATAGGCCACCGGTTCGCCCGCCAGTCGGCGGCGGCACAGCGCCAGGAATTCCTGCGCGGCCTCCGTGGCCAGCGGGTCGGTGTCGTGCCCGATCAGCCAGGCCCGGTCGTGCGGTGAGCGGCCGAGCCGGTGCAGCAGCAGCACCTGGGCGTCGAGCTTGTCGAGTCCGGCCTGGCGGGCGCGCAGCAAGGCCTGCTGCACCGTTGCCGGCAGGGCTTGATCCCGGTCGGCGTCGGGTCCGGTCGCAGCCAGTCCGCTGGGCTCGGCGGCGCTCATGCCAGCGCCCCGTGCGCGGCCTGGCCGGCGCTCTGTTCGAGGTCGGCCATCAGTTCGGCGCCGCGCGCCAGCTGCAGCGCGTGGATCACCTCGTCGATCTCGCCTTCCATCACGGCGCCGAGCTTGTACAGCGTCAGGTTGATGCGGTGGTCGGTCAGGCGGCCCTGCGGGAAGTTGTAGGTCCTGATCCGGTCGCTGCGGTCGCCGCTGCCGATCAGGCCCTTGCGCTCGGCGGCCTCCTTGGCGGCGCGCTCGCTGCGCTCCTTTTCCTGGATGCGCGCCTGCAGCACCTGCAGCGCTTTCGCCTTGTTGCTGTGCTGGCTGCGGCCGTCCTGGCATTCGGCCACGATGCCGGTCGGCAGGTGGACCACGCGCACGGCCGAGTCGGTCTTGTTGATATGCTGGCCGCCAGCGCCGCTGGCGCGAAAGGTGTCGATGCGCAGGTCGGCCGGATTGAGCTTGATGGCTTCGGTCTCGTCGGGCTCGGGCATCACCGCGACGGTGCAGGCGCTGGTGTGGATGCGGCCCTGGGATTCGGTCGCCGGTACGCGCTGCACCCGGTGGCCGCCCGACTCGAAGCGCAGACGTCCGTAGGCCCGGCTGCCGACCACGCGCAGCACCACTTCCTTGTAGCCGCCGAGCTCGCTGGGCGACTCGCTGACCACCTCGACGCGCCAGCCCTGGCGCTCGGCGTAGCGGGTGTAGAGCCGGGTCAGGTCGCCGGCGAACAGCGCGGCTTCGTCGCCGCCGGTACCGGCGCGCACTTCCAGGAAGGCATTGCGGTCATCGTCCTGGTCCTTGGGCAGCAGCAGCAACTGCAGCTCCTGCTCGAGCGCGGCGAGCTCGGCTTCGGCCGCGGTGATTTCGTCGCGCGCCATGGCGGCCAGCTCGGCATCGTCCTCCTGCGCCATGAGCCGGGCTTCTGCCAGTTCGGTTTCGCGCTGCTGGTAGCGCAGCCAGGGCTCGATCAGGGCACCGTTTTCGGCATGCTCGCGCGTCAGCTTGCGAAAGCGCTCCATGTCCTGGGTGGCGTCGGGCGCGCTGAGCAGGGCATCGAGTTCGTGCAGGCGCAGGCGCTGGCGCTCCAGGGTTTCGCGGATGAAGGGCTTCATCCGCGGATTATAAAATTGCTGCCTCAGCCCGCCTGGCGCTTGCCCTGGCCGCGCAGGAACAGGCGCGCGACCGTCTGCGCGGTCGCCTGTCGCGTGGCGGCGTCGCCGGTGTGCAGCTCGGCCAGCGTGCCGTGCAGCATCTTCTGCGTCAGGCCGCGTGCCAGTGCCTCGAGCACGGCATCGACATCATCGCCGCGCGCGAGCAGCTTGCGCGCCCGTGCGAGTTCGGCCGCGCGCCATTCGTCGGTCTGCGTTTGCAGGTCGCGGATCAGCTCGACCACGCCACCGCGCGGATCGCGCTGCCCGACCCAGTGCATGAAGCTCTGCACGCCGGCGTCGATGATGATCTCGGCCTCCGCCACGGCGGCCTGGCGGTTCTCCTTGCCGGTCTGCACCACGGCGGCCAGGTCATCGACGGTGTAGAGATAGACATCGGACAGCTGCTGGACCTCGACCTCGATGTCACGCGGCACCGCCAGGTCGACCATGAAGATCGGCCGGTGGCGGCGTTTCTTCAGCGCGCGCTCGACCGCGCCCAGGCCGATCAGCGGCAGGCTGGAGGCGGTGCAGCTGATGATGGCGTCGAATTCATGCAGGCGCTCGGGCAGGTCGGACAGGCGTAGCACCTCGGCGCCGAAGCGGCTGGCGAGCTTTTCGCCGCGTTCGAGCGTGCGGTTGGCGATCGCCATGCCCTTGGGCGCCTTGGCCGCGAAATGGGTCGCGGCCAGCTCGATCATTTCGCCGGCACCGACGAACAGCACCTTGATGTCCTTCAGGTCCTCGAACAGCTGGCCGGCCAGCCGCACCGCGGCGGCGGTCATGCTGATCGAGTGCGCGCCGATCTCGGTGTGGCTGCGCACCTGCTTGGCGACCGCGAAGCTGCGCTGGAACATCTGGTGCAGCGTGCTGCCGAGGGCGCCGGCCTCGTCGGCGGCGCGCACCGCATGCTTGAGCTGGCCCAGGATCTGGGCCTCGCCGAGCACCATGCTGTCGAGGCCGCTGGCGACGCGAAAGGCGTGACGCGCCGCCTCGCCACCCTTGAGCACATAGGCATGGTCCAGCAGTTCCTGCGGGCTCACGCCGCCGGTGTTGGCCAGCCATTGCACGGTCGACTCGAGTTCGAGCTCGTCGGCGGCGCAGTAGATCTCGGTGCGGTTGCAAGTCGACAGCAGCGCGGCCTCGGGCTGGCGCGCCAGCGAGGCCCGGAAGCGCTGCAGCGTTTCCGGCAGCTGGTCGAGCGCGAACGCGAACCGCCCGCGCAAGTCGAGCGGAGCGGTGTGGTGATTGATTCCTAGCGCCCAGACAGCCATATGGGAAGACATTATAAAATTTTCGTCTTTGATTGTTTTTTGATGCCCTTGACCGACAGCTATTCCTTCGTTCTGGCGCTCTGGGGCTGGCTCCTGCATCTGGCCAATTTCGCCTTGCCGGCGCTCGGCCTCGCGACCCTGCTGGCGCCGGCCGTGGCCGGCTGGCGCGGTCTGACGCCGCTGCGGCTGTGGCGTGCCTGGTGGCCTCTCGCGGGTGCCGGTCTGCTGGTGCTGCTGGCGGGACTGGTCGGTTTCGGCCGCGACGGCCGCATGGCGACCTATGCCGGCCTGGTGCTGGTCGTCGCCAGCCTGGCTTGCTGGCTGCAGACCCGCCTGGCGCCCGGGATCGGGTCGCGCCGCACCCCGTATCCACGCTAGCGGTACTGCCTTGCCGCCGCCCCTGTCCGCTGTCGCCAGGGCTGCGGTAACATCACTTCCCCCCGTACCACGGCGAAACTTGCTCCGGATATGAACGCACCCACCCCGATCCAGCACCTGCTCGACGCCGCCGGCGACACTCCTCGCCTGCGTGAGATTCCCTACAACTACACCTCGTTTTCGGATCGGGAAATTGTCGTTCGTCTGCTCGGCTCCCGCGCCTGGGAGGTGCTGAACCAGCTGCGCCAGGAGCGCCACACCGGCCGCTCGGCCCGCATGCTGTATGAAGTGCTGGGCGACATCTGGGTGGTGCAGCGCAACCCCTATCTGCAGGACGACCTGCTCGACAACCCCAAGCGCCGCCAGGCCCTGGTCGAGGCGATGAACCACCGTCTGGGCGAGGTCGAGAAGCGCCGTCGCCCGCAGGAAGACGGCGAGCGCGACGCGCTGGTGGTCGAGCTGCTGGCTGCGGCCAGCCTGGCCGTGCGCCAGTTCGCGGCCGCCTTCGAGCAGATGGGCGCGCTGCGCCAGCAGGCCGGCAAGGTGCTGCGCCGCCATACGCCCAAGGACAACATCAAGTTCGACGGCCTGAGCCGCGTCAGTCATGTGACCGACGCGACCGACTGGCGGGTCGAATACCCGTTTGTCGTGCTGACTCCCGACACCGAGGCCGAGATGGCCGGCCTGGTCAAGGCCTGCATCGAGCTCGGCCTGACTATCGTCCCGCGCGGCGGCGGCACCGGCTACACCGGCGGCGCGATCCCGCTGACCTGGAAGAGTGCGGTCATCAACACCGAGAAGCTGCTTGGCATGAACGAGGTCGAGCTGATCGACCTGCCCGGCGTCAACCACAAGGTGCCGACCCTCTGGACCGAGGCCGGCGTCGTGACCCAGCGCGTGGCCGATGCGGCCGAGCGCGCCGGCTTCGTGTTCGCGGTCGATCCGACCAGCGCCGAGGCCAGCTGCGTCGGCGGCAACATCGCGATGAACGCCGGCGGCAAGAAGGCCGTGCTGTGGGGCACCGCGCTCGACAACCTGGCGAGCTGGCGCATGGTCACGCCCGACGCGCAATGGCTCGAGGTGGTGCGGGTCGACCACAACCTGGGCAAGATCCACGACGCCGCGATCGCCAGCTTCGAGCTGCATTACTTCGAGGCCGACGGCAAGACGCCGATCCGCAGCGAGCGGCTCGACATCCCGGGCAAGACCTTCCGCAAGGAAGGCCTGGGCAAGGACGTGACCGACAAGTTCCTGGCCGGCCTGCCCGGCGTGCAGAAGGAGGGCTGTGACGGCCTGATCACCAGCGCGCGCTGGGTGCTGCACCGCATGCCCGAGCACACCCGCACCGTCTGCCTGGAATTCTTCGGCAACCCGAAGGACGGCGTGCCGAGCATCGTCGAGATCAAGGACTTCATGTTTGCCGAGCAGACGCGCTCGGGCACGCTGCTGGCCGGCCTCGAACACCTCGACGACCGCTACCTGCGCGCGGTCGGCTACTCGACCAAGAGCAAGCGCGGCGGCTTCCCCAAGATGGTGCTGATCGGCGACATCGTCGGTGACGATCCGGATGCGGTCGCGCGTGCCGCCAGCGAAGTGGTGCGTCTGGCCAACGGCCGCGCCGGCGAGGGCTTCACGGCCGTCAGCCCCGATGCGCGCAAGCAGTTCTGGGCCGATCGCAAGAAGACCGCCGCCATCAGCCGCCACACCAACGCCTTCAAGGTCAACGAGGACGTGGTGATCCCGCTGCCGCGCATGGGCGAGTACACGCTGGGCATCGAGCGCATCAACATCGAGCTGAGCCTGCGCAACAAGGTCAGGCTGGCGCAGGAGCTCGAGACCTTCTTCGCGCACGGCAACCTGCCGCTGGGCAAGGTCGAGGACCCCAACGACATGCCGAGCGCCGAGACGCTGCAGGAACACCGCGAGCGCGCGCTGGCCGTGATCCGCAGCGTGCGCGCCCAGTGGCAGCAGTGGATGGACGGCCTGGATACCGTGCAGGCCGATACCGGCCGCAGCTTCTTCGACCAGCTGCAGGATTATTCCCTGCGCGCGAGCTGGAAGACGCAGATCCGCGAGGCACTGCGCGCCATCTTCACCGGCTCGGTGTTCGCGCCGGTGCTGGAGGAATGCAAGGCGATCCACAAGCGCGTGCTCAAGGGCCGGGTCTGGGTCGCGCTGCACATGCATGCCGGCGACGGCAACGTGCACACCAACATCCCGGTCAACAGCGACGACTACGAAATGCTGCAGACCGCGCACGAGGCGGTCGACCGCATCATGGTGCTGGCGCGCAGCCTTGACGGCGTGATCTCGGGCGAACACGGCATCGGCATCACCAAGCTCGAATACCTGAGCGACGCCGAACTCGCGCCGTTCGCCGGCTACAAGCAGCGCATCGACCCCGAAGGCCGCTTCAACAAGGGCAAGCTGCTGCGCGGCGGCAGCTCGTTCGACGCGGCCGACATGCGCCGCGCCGACCTCAGCATGGCCTACACGCCGAGCTTCGGCCTGATGGGCTACGAGTCGCTGATCATGCAGCAGAGCGATATCGGTGCCATCGCCGATTCGGTCAAGAACTGCCTGCGCTGCGGCAAGTGCAAGCCGGTCTGCTCGACCCATGTGCCGCGCGCCAACCTGCTGTACTCGCCGCGCAACAAGATCCTGGCTACCAGCCTGCTGGTCGAGGCCTTCCTCTACGAGGAGCAGACCCGCCGCGGCATCAGCCTCAAGCATTGGGAAGAGTTCGAGGACGTGGCCGACCACTGCACGGTCTGCCACAAGTGCCTGTCGCCTTGCCCGGTCAAGATCGACTTCGGCGATGTCTCGATGAACATGCGCAACCTGCTGCGCAAGATGGACAAGAAGAGCTTCCGTCCCGGCAACGCCGCCGCGATGTTCATGCTCAACGCGACCAACCCCGAGACCATCAAGCTCGCGCGCAGCGCCATGGTCGGCGTCGGCTTCAAGGCCCAGCGCCTGGCCAACACCGTGCTCAACAGCTTCGCCAAGAAGCAGACCAGTGCCCCGCCGGCCTCGGTCGGTCCCGCTCCGATCAAGGAGCAGGTGATCCACTTCATCAACAAGAAGCTGCCGGGCGGCCTACCCAACAAGACCGCGCGCGCGCTGCTCGACATCGAGAACAAGGACTACGTCCCGATCATCCGCGACCCGCAGGGCACCAGCAGCGACAGCGAGGCGGTGTTCTACTTCCCGGGCTGCGGCTCCGAGCGCCTGTTCAGCCAGGTCGGCCTCGCGACCCAGGCCATGCTCTGGCATGCCGGCGTGCAGACCGTGCTGCCGCCGGGCTACCTGTGCTGCGGCTATCCGCAGCGCGGCTCGGGCCAGTTCGAGAAGGCCGAGCAGATGATCACCGACAACCGGGTGCTGTTCCACCGCGTTGCCAACACGCTGAACTACCTCGACATCAAGACCGTGGTCGTGTCCTGCGGCACCTGCTATGACCAGCTGTCGGGCTACCAGTTCGACCAGATCTTCCCGGGCTGCCGCATCATCGACATCCACGAGTACCTGCTCGAGAAGGGCATCACGCTCGACGCCAAGGGCGCCTACCTGTTCCACGACCCCTGCCACAGCCCGATGAAGCTGCAGGCACCGATCAAGACCGTCAAGGCGCTGGTCGGCGACACCGTGGTGCAGAGCGATCGTTGCTGCGGCGAGTCCGGCACGCTCGGCGTGACGCGGCCCGACATCTCGACCCAGGTCCGCTTCCGCAAGGAAGAGGAACTCAACAAGAACGCGCAGGAGCTGTCGGCGCTGGCGGCCAAGAACGGCGTGGTCCAGCCGACCGGCAAGACCAAGATCCTGACCAGCTGCCCGAGCTGCTTCCAGGGCCTGAGCCGCTATGGCGAGGACCTGCAGAACGGCCTGCTCGAAGCCGACTATGTCGTGGTCGAGATGGCGCGCCATATCCTGGGCGAGAACTGGCTGCCCGAGTATGTCGCCAAGGCCAATGCCGGCGGCATCGAACGCGTGCTGGTCTGAGCCATGGCTGCCAGCCCTGAGCCCGGCTGCCCGCTCTGTCACGAGGACGGCGGGCTGCTGATCGCCCGGTACGGGAAGTTCCGCATCATCCGCGCCACCGGGCCGGACGCAGCGGACTTTCCCGGCTTCTACCGCGTGGTCTGGAACGACCATGTGGCCGAGTTCTCGGACCTTGCCGAGGCCGACCAGCTGCTGTGTCTGCGCGCCGTCAGCGCGGTCGAGCGCGTGCTGCGCGATCAGCTGGCGCCGACCAAGGTCAACTTGGCGGCCCTGGGCAACATGGTGCCGCACCTGCACTGGCATGTAATCGCGCGCCATGACTGGGACAGCCGCTGGCCGGCGCCGGTCTGGGCCGCGCCGCAGCGCACGGCCGACCCGCAGCGCCTGGCGGAACTGCACGCGCGCCTGGCGGACTGTGACGCCGCCATCGCCGCGACTGCCGCGCAGATCTTCTGATCCGGCCCGGGCGGCTTGCCGCCCGTTTGCCACCCGCTTGCCGCGCGTTACGATAGCGTTTTGATCCCCGAGCCTTCTGCGAGAGACCATGGCTGGCCTGAACCCCAACACCCCCCATCCCGTCGAGTTGACGCTGCACGCCAAGTCGCGCGTGCTCGAGATCGCCTTTGCTGACGGCGCGCGCTTTCGGCTGCCGTTCGAGTTGCTGCGCGTGCTCTCGCCCTCGGCCGAGGTCCAGGGCCACGGCCCGGGCCAGGAGACGCTGCAGACCGGCAAGCGCGAGGTCGAGATCACGGCACTCGAGCCGGTCGGCCATTACGCCGTCAAGCCGACCTTCTCGGACGGCCACGACTCCGGCCTCTACAGCTGGGACTATCTGTACCGGCTCGGTGCCGAGCAGGAGCAGCGCTGGACCGACTACCTGGCCCGCCTGCAGGCCGCCGGCCTCGATCGCGACGCGCCGATGGCCGACAAGGCCGGTTCGGCCTGTGGCCACTCCCATTGAACAGCCGCAGCAACGGCAAGCACCCTGCAGGAACTGACGCCATGAGCCAGACCCATTTCGGATTCAAGACCGTCGACGAGCAAGACAAGGCGCGCCATGTGCGCAGCGTGTTCGACTCGGTCGCATCCAACTATGACATCATGAACGACCTGATGTCGGCCGGCCTGCACCGCCTCTGGAAGGCCTACACGATCCAGGTCGCCAACCCGCGCCCGGGCGACCGCGTGCTCGACATCGCGGGCGGCACCGGCGACCTCGACCTGGCCTTCGCGCCCAAGGTCGCGCCCAACGGCCAGGTGGTGCATACCGACATCAACGAGGCCATGCTGCGCGAGGGCCGCAACCGCCTGCTCAACCACGGCCATGTGCTGCCGACCCTGGTCTGCGACGCCGAGAAGCTGCCGTTTCCGGACGGCCATTTCGACATCGTGACCGTCGCCTTCGGCCTGCGCAACATGACGCACAAGGACATCGCGCTGCGCGAGATGAATCGTGTGCTGCGTCCGGGCGGCAAATTGCTGGTACTGGAATTTTCCAAAGTCGCTGCCCCGCTAGAGAAGGCCTACGACTGGTATAGTTTTAATATCTTGCCCAAGCTCGGCAAGTGGATTGCCAAGGACGAGAGCAGCTACCGCTACCTGGCCGAGTCGATCCGCATGCACCCGGACCAGGAAACCTTGCGCGGCATGATGCGCGAGGCCGGTTTCGGCCATGTGGATGTGCACAACTTGACGGCTGGCGTTGCGGCGCTGCACCTGGGCATCAAGTGCTGAGCCGGCTGTAACCGTCGCCTGAAGACAGGGGAGTACTGAAATGGAATGGTGGATAGCGATCCTGGGCCTGGTCCTGCTGGCTTGGGTGCTGCGCAGCTGGTGGCGTGGCCGCAAGGACGGGCCGGCGCAGCCCTTTTCGGGGGCCGCGGCGCCCGAGGCCGCGCGACTGCCGGCCAGCTACAGTGCCAAGAACGTTGGCAACGATGCCTCGGCCCGGCCCTGGGAACAGCAGGTCGGCGCTTCCGATGCCGCCTTGAACCCGGCTGTGGGCGAGGCTGGCGCCGTGCCGCAATGGGGCGCTGCTGATTCGAGCCAGCCGGCTGGCTTCGATGCCGCAGCCTTCCTCGAGGCCTCCAAGGCCCATTTCATCCAGCTGCAGGCGGCCTGGGACCGCGCCGACATGCCGGCGCTGCGCGCGATGATGACCGACGACATGCTGGGCCAGATCCAGTCCCAGCTGCTCGAGCGCGAGCACCAGGCCGACGCTGTCGGCCCGAGCTCCGAGGTCGTGATGCTCGACGCCAAGCTGCTTGGCATCGAGGAACAGGCGGGCGAGTACCTGGCCAGCGTCGAGTTCTCGGGCCTGATCCGGGATGCGGCCGCTGCCGGCCCCAATCCCTTCCGCGAGGTCTGGAGCATCATCCGGCCCAAGAGCGGTGCCGAGGGCTGGCTGGTCGCGGGTGTTCAGGCCATGCAATAAAAGGTCGGCCTTTATCCGTCAAAATCGGGGGACCTATGAACAAGCCCCCATTTTCCTTGCCGCCGGTTGAGTTGCTGCAGCAACTCGCCTCCAGGCTGCCGGCACCGCCGGCCTGGCTGCGCGCCGAACTGCACAACCGCCTCGTGCTGCTGCTCAACCATGTGTTGCAGCAGGAGCCCCAGGCCATGGACCGGCTCCGGCGCCAGCAGGGCAAGCGGCTGCAGCTGAGCTGGGGCAGCATCGAGCTGGTGCTGCAACCGACCCCGGCCGGCCTGCTGGCGCTGTCCCAGCCTGGCGAGTCGTCCGACCTGCAACTGCGCGTGGCCGAGGCCTCGCCGCTGGCACTGGCGCAGACCCTGCTGGCAGGCGGCAAGCCGCCGGTCGAGATCCAGGGCGATGTGCAGCTGGCGGCCGAGGTCGCCTGGCTGGTCGACAACCTGCGCTGGGACCTCGAGGAAGACCTGTCGCGCCTGCTGGGCGACCCGGTCGCGCACCAGCTGGCCGCTGCCGGCCGCCAGCTGGTACAAGGCCTGCGCGGCTTCCTGCTGCAGGCCGCCGAACGCCGCAACAAGGCCGCGCCATGAGCCGCTACCTGCGCGGCTTCTTCATCGTCTGGATCGTGCTGCGCTACGGTCTGGACGAACTGCTGCTGTCGGGCTTTCCGAACCCGCTGCTGCGCGCCCTGCGCCGTCTCATCACGATCGGGCGCGATCTGACGGCGCCGCGTGGCCAGCGCCTGCGCGAGGCGCTCGAGGCGCTCGGGCCGATCTTCGTCAAGCTCGGCCAGGTGCTCTCGACCCGGCGCGACCTGATGCCGCCCGACATCGCCGACGAGCTCGCGCGCCTGCAGGACCGGGTGCCGCCGTTCCCGAGCCAGGTCGCGGTCGCCACCATCGAGCGCGCCTTCGGCCAGAAGCTCGACCAGGTGTTCGCCAGCTTCGACCAGCAACCGGTCGCCAGCGCCTCGATCGCCCAGGTGCATTTCGCCGTGCTGCACGACGGGCGTGAAGTCGCGGTCAAGGTGCTGCGCCCCGGCATGCTGCCGGTGATCGACAAGGACCTGGGCCTGATGCGCCTGATGGCCGGCTGGGTCGAGAAGCTGTCGGCCGACGGCAAGCGCCTGAAGCCGCGCGAGGTGGTGGCCGAATTCGACAAGTACCTGCACGACGAGCTCGACCTGGTGCGCGAGGCGTCCAACGCCGCCCAGCTGCGGCGCAACATGGCCGACCTCGACCTGGTGCTGATCCCCGAGATGTACTGGGACTGGTGCCGCACCGAGGTGCTGGTGATGGAGCGCATGAAGGGCGTGCCGATCAGCCAGGTCGCTCGCCTGCGCGAGGCTGGCGTCGACATTCCCAAGCTGGCGCGCGACGGCGTCACGATCTTCTTCACCCAGGTCTTTCGCGACGGCTTCTTCCACGCTGACATGCACCCGGGCAATATCCAGGTCAGCCTGGACCCGGCGACCTTCGGCCGCTATATCTCGCTCGACTTCGGCATCGTCGGCACGCTGACCCAGTTCGACAAGGAATACCTGGCGCAGAACTTCACCGCCTTCTTCCGCCGCGACTACAAGCGGGTGGCCGAGCTGCACATCGAGTCGGGCTGGGTGCCCGAGGACACCCGGGTCGACGAGCTGGAAGCCGGCATCCGCTCGGTCTGCGAGCCCTATTTCGACCGTCCGCTGAAGGAAATCTCGCTCGGCATGGTGCTGATGCGGCTGTTCCAGATCTCGCGCCGCTTCAACGTCGAGATCCAGCCCCAGCTGGTGCTGCTGCAAAAGACCCTGCTCAACATCGAGGGCCTGGGCCGCGATCTCGACCCCGAGCTCGACCTCTGGAACACGGCCAAGCCCTTCCTCGAGAAGTGGATGATCGACCAGCTCGGCCCCAAGATGTTCTGGCAGCAGCTCAAGGCCGAGGCGCCGCAATACGCCAAGCTGATCCCCGAGCTGCCGCGCCTGTTGCACGACTTCCTGCGCCAGCGCAAGGGCGACGAGTCGCGCGAGCTGCGGGCCCTGCTGAGCGAGCAGCGGCGCACCAACCGCCTGCTGCAAGGCCTGATCTACGGCGGGCTGGGCTTTGCGCTCGGGCTGCTGGCGATGCAGTTGCTGGTGCGCGTGCGGCTCTGGTGATACAGGAATCCCACCCCAATTTATAATCAAGGGTTTTCCATTTCCCGACCCGAACGGTAACGCCATGCCCATCTACGCCTACAAGTGCGAGTCCTGCGGCCATGCCAAGGACGTCCTGCAAAAGATTTCCGCCGCACCCCTGACCGATTGCCCCGCCTGCGGTGCGGCGACCTTCAGCAAGCAGCTGACCGCCGCCGGATTCCAGCTCAAGGGCTCGGGCTGGTATGCGACCGATTTCCGCGGCAGCACCAGCGGTGCCGGCGGCACCACGGCACCGGCCAGCGCGCCGGCCGAAGCGGCGGCTCCTGCCGCCAGCGACAGCCCGGCGCCCGCCGCCGGCTGTGGCGGCTCCTGTGCCTGTCACTGAAACGAAGGCACAAGACATGTCCGCATTGCGCAAATGGCTGTTCTCCGGCCTGCTGACCCTGGTGCCGCTGGTCATCACGCTCTGGGTGCTCGATTGGGTGGTCTCGACGCTGGACCAGACCCTCAGGATCCTGCCCGAGGCCTGGCAGCCGCAGCAGCTGCTCGGAATGAACATCCCGGGCCTGGGCGTGCTGTTCGCGCTCTTGATCGTGCTCTCGATCGGTGCGCTGGCGTCCAACTTCATCGGCAACAAGCTGGTCAACTGGTGGCATGCGCTGCTGCACCGGATTCCGGTCGTGCGCTCGATCTATTCGGGCGTCAAGCAGGTCTCCGACACCCTGTTCTCCGAGAAGGGCAATGCCTTTCGCAAGGCCTTGCTGGTGCAGTGGCCGCGCGAGGGCATGTGGACCATCGCCTTCCTGACCGGCGCGCCCGGCGGCGACGTCGCGCGTCACCTCAACGGCCAGGACTATGTCAGCGTCTTCGTGCCGACCACGCCCAACCCGACCGGCGGCTACTTCGTGATGGTGCACAAGCGCGATTGCGTCGAGCTCACGATGAGCGTCGACGAGGCGCTGACCTATGTGATCTCGATGGGCGTGATCGTGCCCGGTGGCCCCAAGGCGCTGCAGCCGGCCGATGCGCCGGCCAGCCAGGCCTGAGGCCCCATCTCCGATATTTCTAGAAAGCTCAATATGGCAATGCGTTCCGAATACTGCGGTCTGGTGACCGAGGCCCTGCTGGGTCAAACCGTGACCCTGTGCGGCTGGGTCAACCGCCGTCGCGACCATGGCGGCGTGATCTTCGTCGACCTGCGCGACCGCGAAGGCTATGTCCAGGTCGTCTGCGACCCGGACCGCCCCGAGATGTTCGCGATCGCCGAAGGCCTGCGCAACGAGTTCTGCATCCAGGTCAAGGGCCTGGTGCGCGCGCGCCCCGAGGGCACGACCAACGACAACATGAAGAGCGGCAAGATCGAGGTGCTCTGCCACGAGATCGTCGTGCTCAACGCCTCGGTGACCCCGCCGTTCCAGATCGACGACGACAACCTGTCCGAGACCACCCGCCTGACGCACCGCGTGCTGGATCTGCGTCGCCCCTACATGCAGAAGAACCTGATGCTGCGCTACAAGGTGTCGATGGAGGTGCGCAAGTTCCTCGATGCCAACGGCTTCATCGACATCGAGACGCCGATGCTGACCAAGTCCACGCCCGAAGGCGCGCGCGACTACCTGGTGCCCAGCCGCGTCCATGACGGCCATTTCTTCGCGTTGCCGCAGTCGCCCCAGCTGTTCAAGCAGCTGCTGATGGTGGCCGGCTACGACCGCTACTACCAGATCACCAAGTGCTTCCGCGACGAGGACCTGCGCGCCGACCGCCAGCCGGAATTCACCCAGATCGATATCGAGACCAGCTTCCTGACCGAAGAGGACATCCGCTCGATGTTCCAGGGCATGATCAAGAGCGTGTTCCAGCACACCATGGGTGTGGACCTGGGCGAGTTCCCCTGCATGCCCTATGCCGAAGCCATGCACCGCTACGGCTCGGACAAGCCCGACCTGCGCGTCACCCTCGAGTTCACCGAGCTGACCGATGTCATGGCCGATGTCGACTTCAAGGTCTTCAGCGCGCCGGCCCAGGACAAGAACGGCCGCGTGGTCGCGCTGCGCGTGCCCGGCGGCGCCGAGATCAGCCGCAGCGAGATCGACGCCTACACCGACTTCGTCAAGATCTACGGCGCCAAGGGCCTGGCCTGGATCAAGGTCAACGATGTCGCCGCCGGCCGTGACGGCCTGCAGAGCCCGATCGTCAAGAACCTGCACGACAAGGCCATCGCAGAGATTTTGAGCCGCTCGGGTGCGCAGAACGGCGACATCCTGTTCTTCGGCGCCGACAAGGCCAAGATCGTCAACGACGCCATCGGCGCGCTGCGCATCAAGATCGGTCACAGCCCGCTGGCCAAGAAGCTGGGCTTCTTCGAGGACCGTTGGGCTCCGCTGTGGGTGGTCGACTTCCCGATGTTCGAGTACGACGACGAAGGCAAGCGCTGGAACGCGGTCCACCACCCCTTCACCGCACCGAAGGACGGCCATGAGGACTACATGGACACCGATCCGGGCAAGTGCATTGCCAAGGCCTACGACATGGTGCTCAACGGCTGGGAACTCGGCGGCGGTTCGATCCGTATCCACCGCGCCGATGTGCAGAGCAAGGTCTTCACCGCGCTCAACATCTCGCCCGAGGACGCCCAGCTCAAGTTCGGCTTCCTGCTCGATGCGCTGCAGTATGGTGCGCCGCCGCACGGTGGCCTGGCCTTCGGCCTGGACCGCCTGATCACGCTGATGACCAAGGCCGAGTCGATCCGCGACGTGATCGCTTTCCCCAAGACCCAGCGCGCCCAGTGCCTGCTGACCCAGGCCCCGAGCTCGGTCGACGAGAAGCAGTTGCGCGAGCTCCACATCCGTTTGCGCAACACGCAAGCCGCCTGATATAGTGAGTCACGTGTAGTCATTTTGACGGGAGAAGCACCATGAACCAACTCGATACCGCACTCGCTCCGAAGGAGAAGCTGGTCGCTGACCTCAAGGTCGTCGTGACTGACGCCGAGGAGCTGCTGGCTGCCACCGCCTCCCAGACCGGCGAGAAGATCGCCGAGCTGCGCGAGCGCATGCAGACCAATCTGCGCCTGGCCCGCCTGAAGCTGGCCGACGCCGAAGCCGCCCTGCGCGAGAGCACCCGCCAGGTGGCCAAGGCGACCGACCATTACGTGCACGAGAACCCCTGGAAGGCGATCGGCATCGCCGCCGGCGCCGGCCTGCTGGTCGGCATGCTGATCGGCCGCCGTTGATGTTCGCCCCGGCGTGCGCGTGATGGCTGCAGAAGACCGCCCGCACGCCGACCCGGCACCCGAGCGCGTGACCCAGGCGCTGCGCGGCTGGCTGCACGATGGCGTGGCCCTGCTGCGCGTGCGGCTGGAGCTGTTCGGGGTCGAGGCGCGCGAGCATGCCCTGGCCAGCGTCGAGCTGTTGCTCGCCGGTCTGGCCGCGCTGCTGTTCCTCGGCCTGGGGCTGGGTTTTTTCGCAGTGCTGCTGACGGTGCTGCTGTGGGACAGTCATCGCCTGCTGGCGCTGGCTGTCTTCTCCACCCTGTTCCTGACCCTGGGCCTGGTCGCGCTGGTGCTGCTGCGCCAACGCTGGCAGACGACCCAGCGCTGGTTCGACGCCAGCCTCGAAGAACTCAGGCAGGACGACCAGCGTCTTGCCCCCTGACCGCATGACGCCGCGTCAGCAGCGCCTCTGGATGCGCCGTCAGGAATTGCTGCACCAGTCATCCGAGCTGCGCCAGCGCCTGCAGCGCCATGGCGAAGGCATTGCGCCGCTGCTGCGCGGTGCCGACCGTGCCTGGAGCGCTGCGGTCTGGTTGCGCGAGCATCCGCTGGTGCCGGCCGCCGCGCTGGCGCTGCTGGCCTGGCGCCGACCGCGCACCTTGCTGCGCTGGGGCCGGCGTGGCTGGGCCGGCTGGCAGCTGTTCAGGCGCGTGCGCGCCGCCTGGGACGCGCGTGCCAGCGCCATGGCGGCCCAGTTCCTGCGCTGAATGCCTTCACCGGGGCGCTGCGCGGGCTCAAAATCCCTGGCGCGCGCCTTTCGGTCTCAATCCTGCAGCTTGACGTAGCGTCCGTTCTGGATCGTCGTGAAGAAGGCCTGGCGTCGGGTGTCGCCGTTGGCATCAAAGGTGATGCTCTGCTGCAGCCCTTGGTAGGGACCGCTGCGCAAGGCCGCCTGCTTGAGCGTTTCACCGCGCCTGCGGTTCTTGAGCGCGGTCAGCACCACGGTGGTCGCGTCATAGGCTGCCACCGTGCTGTAGCCCGGCTGGCGCTGGAAGCGCTTGTAGAAGGCATCGGCGAAATCCCGGTAACGCTCGGACTGATCGTCGCGGTCGTAGTTCTGCACGATCAGCAGGCCTTCGACCACCTCGCCGCCGAGCTCGACCAATTGCTCGGTCGCGGCCCATTCGGCGGCCGCGATCGGCAGCTTGGGCGCCTGCTTGCGCGCCTGCTGGGCCAGCCTGGCCACGTCGAGCGCGCCGGAAATGAAGACCAGGCTGTCGGGCTTGCTGGCCAGCATCTGGCTGATGACCTGACCAAAGTCGGTGCTGTCGCCGGATTCATAGGCAATCTCTGCCGCCAGGCTCTGGCCCGCCGCTTGTTCCGCCGCGCGGAATTCCTTGAGCCAGGAGGCCGTGAAGTTCAGGTTGCGGGTGTCGTAGGCCACTGCCGTGCGACGCAGGCCCTGGCTCATCAGGACGCTGGCGTAGTCCTCGGCATAGTCGCGCGTGGTCCGGTTGATGCGGAACAGGTTGTCGTCCTTGCCGTAGAAGTCCATCGAGGTGATGGTCGGACTGACCTGGAAGATGCCGTTCTGTGCCGTGATCGGGACGATGACCTTGGCCATGCCGCTGGTGAAGGGGCCGATCACCGCCTCGACCTTGGCCGCCACGAGCTCACGGCTCGACTGCTGCGCCGTCGCGGGGTTTTGCGCGTCATCCTTGGTCACCAGTTCGACCATCTGTCCTTCCCGGCCGCCCTGGCGATTGAACTGTTCCACCGCAAGGATCACGCCGTTCAGGCCGGACTGGCCGTTGTCGGAGTTGCGGTCCGTCAAGCCGCCGATGAAGCCGATCTTGATCGGCTCCTTCTGACCACATCCCCCTAGTGCCAGGTTCAAACCTATAGCTAATAAAATCATCGTCTTATTCATTAGCAAATTCTACCTAAAATGGCATCAAGCAGATCGTCGGGCCAGCCGGCAGCGCAGCGTGTGACACGCTGGCGCGGCAAGATCGCGCAGGCATGGCATTGGTACAAGTTCGAGTCGCCGGCCTGGAGTCGTTCCTTGCGCGTGCGCATGCTGATGCTGGGCTTGATGCCGCTGCTGGTGGCGTTTCCGGTCGTGATCGGAGTCCTGACCGCGGTCGCGGACAAGCAGACCCTGCTGAAATCCAATTTGCACGGCAACCTGGCGGGGGCGCGCAATTACCTCGAGCTGCTCAAGACCCAGAACAGGAATCGCGTCGAGCAGCTGGTCAGGTCGGCTTCGCTGCAACAGGAGGTCAGGCAGGCCATCGGTCAGGCCCCGGACGAGCTGGCACTCAACAAGGCCTTGCAGACGGCAGCCGAGAACAGCGGGCTCGATTATCTGCTGGTGGTCGGCGACGAACGCCGAATCCTCGGCAGCAGCACGGGCGCGCTGTCGGGCCAGTACCTGCCCGACTCCTACGTGATACGCCAGGCCCGCATCGGGGTCACCAGCGCCGCCTACGAGAAGTTCACGCCTGAGCAGTTGAGCGCCTTCTCGCCGCACTTTCTTGGCCAATTGCAATTGCCCGCCAACGAGACCGGTGGCAAGACCGTGACCTCGGCGCATGGCTTGCTGGTCAATGCCGCGGCGCATTTCCCACTGTCGCTCAGCATGCCCGATCTGATTCTGGTCGGCGGTACCTTGCTGAACCGGAATCATTCACTGACTGATCACATGCGGGAAATCATTTTCCCGATCGGCACCTTACTCGACAACGCCGAAGGCGTGACGGCCATTTACCTCGATGACCTCAGCATCGCGGTCAGCGTGCAGCGCAATGAAGGCACGCGCCTGCTGGGCCGATCCGCCGTGCCCGAGGTCATTGAGACCGTGATGGGGCAGGGTCAGCCCTGGCTGGGCGTGCTGGACTACGATGGGGCGAGTTACATGGCTGGCTTCGAAGCCCTGCAAGACGGCAACGGACAGCGCGTGGGCATGATCAGCACGAGCTTTCCACGCGAGCCCTATCAGCGCATCCTGCGTTGGGTGTTGGGGTCGATCTCGCTGCTGCTGGCCTTGGTGATGTTGGCGATTTCGCTGTTGTTCCTGCGTTTCGGGCATGTGCTGACGCTGCGGCTCGAGCGCATGGGCGAGACGATGAAGGCCGTGCGCCAGGGGGACCGCCAGGCCCGGGTGGCCTTGCAGCAAACCGGCGACGAGCTGGCGCAACTGGGGCTGGACTTCAACGAGTTGCTCGACACCATCGCCGAGCAGGAGGCGCGCCAGCAGCGCAGTCAGCAGGTGATTGCCAATGAGGCCGCGCGCCGCCATGCGCTGTTCACCCATGCGAGTGACGGCATCCTGATCTGCGACGCCCAGGGTCGGGTGGTCGAATGCAATCCCAAGGCTGCTTCCCTGCTCGGCTACACCCGCCAGCAGCTGACCGGGCGCTATCTCCATGAGTGGGAGCTGGCGTACAGCGCGGCGCAGATAAAGCAGCTGATCGAGCAGGTCGATGGCGCGGGCAGTTCCTACGAAACGCAGCATCAGCGCCAGGACGGCAGCTGCTATTTCGCCGAGGTCTCGCTGAGCCGGGCGCAATGGGCGGGCCAGACTTTCGTGCTGGCCTTGCTGCGCGACATCTCCGAGCGCAAGGCGGTGGAGGCCGAGCTCGAGAACTATCGCCGCAGCCTGGAGCTGCGCACCTCGGAGCTGGCGGCGGCCAACGAGGCCAAGAACGAGTTCCTGGCCAATATGAGCCACGAGATCCGCACCCCGATGGGGGTGGTGATCGGCCTGTCCAACCTGCTGCTCGATACCGACCTCGCGCCCGAGCAGCGCGACTATCTGGAAAAGATCGAGACTGCCAGCACGGCCTTGCTCGGGGTGCTCAACGACATTCTCGACCACTCCAAGATCGAGTCGCGCCTGCTGCAGGTCGAATCGATTCCGATGTGCGTGGCCGACGTGCTGCACAAGAGCGAGGCCCTGTTTGCGATCCGGGCCCAGCAAAAGCAGCTGGCGTTGTCGGTCGAATGCGATCCCGATCTGCCCGACGTCCTGCTCGGCGACCCGCTGCGCCTGCTGCAGGTGGTCAACAACCTGATCGGCAATGCGCTGAAGTTCACCGAGCGCGGCTCGATCCGCGTCAAGGCCGAATGCCTGGAGCGCGGGCCGGATACGGTGCTGCTCAAGGTCTCGGTGATCGACACCGGGGTCGGCATGTTGCCGGCCCACATGGAGCGGCTGTTCACCGCGTTCCAGCAGGCCGATGCCTCGACTTCGCGCTACTACGGCGGCACCGGACTGGGCTTGAGCATCAGCAAGGGACTGGTCGAGCTGATGCAGGGCGAGATTGGTGTCAGCAGCCAGATGGGCGAGGGCAGCCATTTCTGGTTCACGATCAGGCTGGGCTGTCCCAGCCAGTCGGAGTGCGGGGTGGTGCTGCCTGCGGGGCAGCGTTCGTCGTTCGCGGCGGCCGATGCGCGCAGCCGGCTGTCTCCGCTGGCCGAACGGGCGGTTCCGATCCGGGGCGCCAGGGTGCTGGTCGTCGACGACAACGAGGTCAACCTGCTGGTGGCCAGCGCCTATCTGCGCAAGATGGGTTTGCTGGCCGAAACCGTCGATTCCGGTCGAGCCGCGCTGGAGCAGGTGCAGCTGCAGCATTTCGATGCCATCTTGCTTGACCTGCAGATGCCCGTGCTCGACGGCTTTGCGACCGCGCGTGCCATCCGCGCGACCGAAGCGGGTCGCTCGATCCCGATCATCGCGCTGACGGCTGCGGCGCGGCTGTCGGATCGCCAGGCCGCCGAGGCGGCCGGCATGAATGACCACATCGCCAAGCCGATCGATCCGCTGCAAATGGTCGATACCCTGATCAAATGGATCGCGCCCGCTGCCTACCAGGCTGATCTGCCTGCCACGGTCCGGCCCGAGCCGACGGCGCCGGTCGTGCTTGACCTCGGACTGGCCTTGCAGGAGCTGGGCGGGGACACGGAGTTGCTGCAGGCGGTGCTGGCCAGTTTCGCCGAGCAGTTCGCGCCGGCGGCCGCACAGTTGACCGAGTCGCTGCAACAGCAGCAATTCAAGGATGCCGCTCGTCTGGTCCATACCGTCAAGGGGCTGGCGCCGACCCTGGGCGCGCAGACCTTGCAGCAGGTGGCACAAAGCTTCGAGGCCGGCCTCGAGCGGCAAGACCTGAGCCTGTTGCCGGCCTTCAACCAGGCGCTGGAAGCGGTGCTGGCCGCGATCACCGCTGCCAGCCAGACGGCCGCCACGCAGTCGCCCGCGCCCGGAGCAGCCGCAGAGGGCGAGCGCTGAAGTCGTAGCGGTTCAGCCGCAGCAGGCCAGCGCCAGCCCGGTCCCGGGTGCGGCGGGCTTACCATAGCGCCCATGCATACCACCGCTCTCGTCCTGTTCTCGGGCGGGCAGGATTCCACCACCTGCCTGGCCCATGCCCTGCAGCGCTATCAGCGCGTTGAAACCCTCGGCTTCCATTACGGCCAGCGCCACGCGGTCGAGATGGAGGCACGCCTGTGCGTGCTGTCCGAGCTGCGGCGCCAGTTCCCGGCCTGGACCGAGCGGCTCGGTCAGGACCATGTGCTCGATGTCGGCGTGCTGGGCCAGGTCAGCGAGACTTCGCTGACGCGCGAGATGGCGTTCCAGATCGAGGCCAGCGGCCTGCCGAACACCTTCGTGCCGGGGCGCAACCTGGTGTTCCTGACACTGGCGGCGGCGCTGGCCTACCGCCGCGGCCTGCAGGTGATCGTGACCGGGGTCTGCGAGACCGATTTCTCGGGCTACCCCGACTGCCGCGACGACACGATCAAGGCGCTGCAGGTCGCGCTCTCGCTCGGCCTGGACCGGCGCTTGCTGCTCGAGACGCCGCTGATGTGGATCGACAAGGCGCAGACCTGGGCCCTGGCCGAGCAGCTCGGCGCGGATTCGGGCGTGGCCGGGGGCGGTCAGGCGCTGGTCGACCTGATCGTCGAGCACAGCCACACCTGCTACCTGGGCGATCGCGAGCACCGTCACGACTGGGGCTGGGGCTGCGGCAGCTGTCCGGCCTGCGAGCTGCGCGCGCGCGGCTGGCAGCGCTGGCGCGCCGGTCTGTCGGACGGGGTTACCGGCCTGGCGAGCTAGACATGGCTGATCGGCTGGCCCAGCTTCCCGGCAGCCGGTCAGAGCCAAAAAAGAAAGCCGGCATTGCCGGCTTTCCTGCTGCTGAGTGCAGCCTCAGTTGGCCGACAGGGCGACGCCAGCCTTGCTGATCACCTGCTGGTGCGAGTAGTCCGCGCGGGCTGGGCGGGCGATGCTGCCCTTGGCCTTGACATAGTCAACGAAGCTCTGGGTGTAGAGCAGGTAGGTGTTGACATAGGCGCCGCTCTTGTAGAGCGTACCCAGCGTGGCATAACCGTCGCCGCCGGCCGCGACGAAGTCGTTGGTCACCAGCACATAGGTCTTGGTCTTGTCGATCGCGCTCCAGGCGCCGGTGGTCTTGTTGCGCACCTGCAGGTTGCTGAAGCGCTGGCCCTTGGCCTTGCTCAGGTCCAGATCCCAGCGCAGGCCGGCCGCGTAGGGATGCGAGCCGGTCGAGCTGCTGGCGTCGTAGTTGGCCACGCCATCTTCCAGCGCGGCGATGATCTGGTCGCCCGTCAGGTTCATCTCGACCAGCACGTTGGTGAAGGGCAGCACGGTGAAGGCGGTGTTCATGCTGAGGTCGCCCGCAGGGATCGCGATGCGCACGCCGCCGGCGTTCTGCAGCGCGAAGTCGGCGCGCTTGCTGGCGTTCAGGAACGCCTCGGCCACGACCTGGGCCGCATCGCTGCCGCGCGCCAGGGTGTTGGCGCTTTCGCAGCCGGCCGTGGTGCCGCTGCGGTTGGTGCTTTCGCCCGGCATGCGGACCAGGCAGAGCGCCTCGCTGGCGCTGCCGATCTTGATTGCCTTCTGTGCCGCGACCTGGTCGGAGTAGGTCTTGAGCGTGGCGGTCGCGCTGGCATCCAGCGCTGCTACCTGCACGTTGGGGCTGCTGGCCAGCTTGGCGACCAGGGCCTGGTTGTCCGCCGGGGCCATGGCTTGCCAGGCGCCTGCAGCGTCCTTGCGCTTGAAGCTGTCGCCGATCACGAGCTTGGCCTGGCCGCCGCAGCTCTGCACGCGCGCCTGGTCGTCGAACTTGACGTTCATGAGGCCGTAGGCCTTGGCATATTCCCAGGCCTGGCCGATGCAGACCGTCTCGCCGGACTTGTTCTGCACCTTGGTCGGGTAGCTGCCCGATGAAGCGGTCAGGCCGACGGCGCTGAAATCGCCCAGCAGGCTGTGCGAGTCGCCGCCGATGATCACGTCGACATCGGTCAGCTGCGGCGCGATCAACTTGTCAGCCTCGTAGCCCAGGTGGGACAGCAGCACGACATGGCGCACGCCCTGGGCGCGCAACTCGTCGATCGCCTTCTGGGCGGCAGTGGCCTCGTCCTTGAACTCGGTGCTGGCCAGCGGGCGCGAGGAGTTGACGGTCTTGGCCGCGACCGTCAGGCCGACGATGCCGACGTCGACGCCGTCGATCTTCTTGATCAGGTAGGGCTTCAGATAGGCCTTGCCGCCAGCCGGTGCCAGCGCGGTGCCGGCCTTGGGCAGGATATTGGCCGAAACCGTGCTCATGCCGCAGTTGCCGCCGTTGAGCGGATCGGCCAGCTTGTCGAGCAGGGTCTTGAGCGCCTCGTCACCGTCGTCGAACTCGTGGTTGCCGGGCGTGAAGGCATCGAAGCAGATGCTGTTCATGAGCTTGGCGTCGGCCTCGCCCTTGAAGAAGGTGTAGTAGAGGGTGCCGGTGATGGCATCGCCGGCATGCAGCTTGAGCAGGTTGGGGGTGCCGGCGAGCGACTTGAAGACCGTGGTCTGGCGCGCGAAGCCGCCCAGATCGACCTGGGTGTCGACGCCGTCGAGCTTGAGGGTCTGGGCCGCGATCGGGTCGAGCTGCGAATGGTGGTCGTTGATGTGGGCGATGTTGATGTCGATCGCCTTGTAGCTGATGTCATCGCTGCCGCAGGCGGCCAGGCCGAAGGTGAGGGCAGCCAGCGCCGCCATGGCTGCCGGACGCAGCGGGGTGAAATTGAAGTCGTTGCGTGACATGGTCAGATATCCAATTGAAAACAGATGGCACAAAGCCTAACGCTGGCATGTGACGGAACGATTAATTCTTCGTGGCAGGCCATGGCGGCTGGTCCGGGCTGTCCTTGTCCATCCTGATGAAGATTGCGCCTTCAACATGTTTTCACAAACAGCGTCTAAGGTGAAGCAAGCTTTCACTTCCTTACCGAGCCCATGAACCCGATCCATCGCCGCGATTTCGTCATCCGTCTGTCCACCGTTGCGGCCGCCCTGTCGGCCGGCGCCGTCCTGAGCGCCTGCGGTGGTGATGATGCTGTGCCTCAGTTCCTCTATGGCGTCGCCAGCGGCGATCCGTTGGCTGACCGCGTGATCCTCTGGACCCATGCGCGCTATCCCGACAGCGATGTCGCGGTCTATTTGAACTGGGAGGTTGCGAGCGACAACGGCTTTGCCAGCATCGTCAAGAGCGGGACCGTGACGGCGACTGCCGCGACCGGCTTCACCGCCAAGGTCGATGCGAGCGGACTGGCCGCCAACACCGAGTATTTCTACCGCTTCCGCCAGGGCCAGCATGCCTCCGCGGTCGGTCGGGCCCGCACCCTGCCGACCGGTTCGGTCAGCGAGGTCAGGCTGGCGGTGCTGTCCTGCGCCAATTACCCGGCGGGCTTCTTCAACGTCTATGCCGAGGTGGCCAAGTCCGACGCGCAGTTCGCGCTGCACCTGGGTGACTACATCTACGAATACGCGGCCGGCGGCTACGCCTCCGCGAACGCGGACAAGCTTGGCCGCGTGGTGCAACCTGTCACCGAGCTGCTGACGCTGGCCGACTACCGCCTGCGCCATGCCCAGTACCGCAGCGACCCGGACGCCAAGGATCTGCACGCGCGCCTGCCGATGATCGCGGTCTGGGACGATCACGAGATCGCCAACGACACCTACCAGGACGGCGCCGAGAACCACGATCCGGCCAAGGAAGGCAGCTTTGCCGCCCGCCGTGCGGCGGCGCTGCAGGCCTGGCATGAATGGATGCCGGTGCGCAGCGGTGCCGACCAGGGACAGATCTACCGCAGCTTCGACTTCGGCAACCTGCTGTCGCTGCACATGCTCGACACCCGTCTGGTCGGGCGCGACCAGCAGGTCACGATCGAGCAGCTGCTCAACCCGGCGACCCAGGCCAGCGCGCTGGCTGCGCTGTCATCGCCCACGCGCCAGCTGCTGGGCCAGACCCAGCTGCAATGGCTGCAGGGCCAGATGAGCGCTTCGAAGGCCAGCTGGCAGGTGCTGGGCCAGCAGGTGCTGATGGCGCGCATGACGGTGCCGCTGTCGATCCTGAATGCCTTGAACCCGGCCAATACCTCGCCGACTGCCGTGGCGGACGGTGCCAAGGCGGTGACCGACTATCTGACGGCCAAGGCGACGCCGGTCGCCGCGCGCACCCCGGCGCAGCAGGCGCTGCTGAATCCGGCCATCAACCCCGAGCTCGGCTACAACCTCGACGCCTGGGACGGTTATCCGGCCGCGCGCGAATATGTGCTCGGCACCGCGGCCCAGCTCGGCAAGAAGCTGGTCGTGCTGGCCGGCGACACCCACAACGCCTGGCACAGCAGCCTGACGCTGATGGACGGCCGCAAGGTCGGCGAGGAGTTCGCGACCTCGAGCGTGAGCTCGCCGGGGCTGGAGAACTATCTGGCCGCCTTGCCGCCGGAGCAGGTCAAGTTCATCTTCGAGAACGTGATCGACGACCTCGACTGGATGGACCCCAAGCGGCGCGGCTTCCTCAAGATGACCTTCACGGCCAGCGCGGCCAAGGGCGAATGGGTGTTTGTCGACCGGATTGACAGCCGCAGCTATGCCGTCGATGCGGCGGCTGGCAAGACCCTGGTCTACCAGCCTGGTCTGGGCTGATGAGTCGGGCAGGGCTTGACTGGCGAGCCGCGGTGTCGCCACACAGGCCCTGCTGCCGGCAGACATCGGCTTGTCACAGTTCTTTGCAATAATTCAATAAATATTGAAGCATCTGCATTACACAAGGGGCAAGCGATGAAAGTGGGTATCAATGGCATGGGCCGCATCGGCCGTCTGGCGCTGCGCGCCGCCTTCGGCGCCGCCGAGCGTCAGTCGGACGATCCGCGCGCCGGCAACCGGCTCGAGGTCGTGCACCTCAATGAACTGAAAGGCGGTGCCGCCGCCACCGCCCACCTGCTGGCTTTCGACACGGTGCAGGGCAAGTGGCGTGCCGACATCGAGGCCGAGGGCGATGACATCATCCGCATCGGCGAGCGCAAACTGTCGTTCAGCAGCCATGCCAATCCGGCCGACATTCCCTGGGGCGAGCTCGGGGTCGAGGTGGTGCTGGAATGCACCGGCAAGTTCCTGACGCCCGAAACCATCCAGGGCCACCTGGACCGTGGCGCCAAGCGCGTGATCGTCGCGGCCCCGGTCAAGACCGGCGGCGTGCTCAACATCGTGGTCGGCATCAACGAAGGCCAGTACGACCCGGCGCGTGACCGGATCGTGACGGCGGCCTCCTGCACCACCAACTGCCTGGCGCCGGTGGTGAAAGTCATCCACGAGAACATCGGCATCCGGCACGGTCAGATCACCACCATCCACGACCCGACCAATACCAACCTGGTGGTCGATGCGCCGCACAAGGACCTGCGCCGCGCCCGCAGCGCGATGATGAGCCTGGCGCCGACGACGACCGGCAGCGCGAGCGCGATCGCGCTGATCTACCCCGAGCTCAAGGGCAAGCTCAACGGCCACGCGGTGCGCGCGCCGGTGCTCAATGCCTCGCTGACCGATTGCGTGTTCGAGCTCAAGCGCGAAACGACAGCCGAGGAGGTCAACGCGCTGTTCAAGGCCGCCGCCGAGGGCGAGCTGGCCGGCATCCTGGGCTACGAGGAAAAGCCCTTGGTCAGTGCCGACTACGCGCGTGACACGCGCAGCTCCATCATCGATGCGCTGTCGACCCTGGTGACCGACGGCACCCTGCTCAAGGTCTATGCCTGGTACGACAACGAGATGGGTTACGCCTGCCGCATGGTGGATCTGGCCTGCCACATGGAACAGGTCGGCATCTGAGATGAGTGCCGCGCGCAATTACGCCATCGTCACCGCGGCCTACTGGGGCTTCACGCTGACCGATGGCGCCCTGCGGATGCTGGTGCTGCTGCATTTCTACCGCCTAGGCTATTCGTCGGTCACGCTGGCCTTCCTGTTCCTGCTCTATGAGGCGGCCGGCATCCTGGCGAACCTGATCGGCGGCTGGCTGGCGACCCGCTACGGCATCACCCGCATGCTGACGGTGGGCCTGGTGACGCAGATCACGGGCTTCACGCTGCTGTCGCTGCTCGACCCAGGCTGGACGGCTGCCATGTCGGTGGCCTGGGTGGTGGCGTCGCAGGGCATCTGCGGCGTGGCCAAGGACCTGACCAAGACCTCAGCCAAGTCGGCGATCAAGGTCACGCAGGCCCAGGCCAAGGAGCAGGGCGCCGGTCAGTTGTTCAAGTGGGTGGCCTGGTTCACCGGCAGCAAGAACGCGATGAAGGGCATCGGCTTCTTCCTGGGCGGCCTGCTGCTGCAGACGCTGGGCTTCCAGGCTTCGCTGTGGGCGATGGCAGGGCTGCTGGCGCTGGTGTTGCTGGGCGTGGCGACCTCGCTGCCGACCATGATGGGCAAGAGCAAGGCGTCGAAGTCGGCCAAGGAGTTGTTCGCCAAGAATGCCGGCATCAATGCGCTGGCTGCCGCGCGCGTGGTGCTGTTCGGTGCGCGCGATGTCTGGTTCGTGGTCGGCCTGCCGGTGTTCCTGTATTCGGTCGGCTGGAACTTCACGATGGTCGGCACCTTCCTGGCGGCCTGGACCATCGGCTACGGCCTGGTGCAGGCGGCTGCGCCCGGCCTGGTCAGGCGCAGCAGCGACGGCCTGAGCCGCGAGGTGCCGGCCGCGCGGCTCTGGTCGGCCTTGCTGGCGCTCGTCACGATCGGGCTGGCGGCTGCGGTCGCGCTCGACCTGCCGAACCTGGAATGGGTCGTGGTCGGTGGCCTGGGCCTGTTCGGATTTGCCTTCGCCATCAATTCCTCGGTCCATTCCTACCTGATCCTGGCCTATGCCGGTTCCGAGAAGGCGGCCGAGGATGTCGGCTTCTACTACGCCGCCAATGCGCTGGGCCGCTTCATCGGCACGCTGCTGTCGGGCCTGCTGTACCAGTGGGGCGGGCTGCTCTATGCACTGATCGGTTCCGCCGTGATGCTGGTCCTCTGCTGGCTGGTGACGCTGGGCCTGCCGACGACCCGCGCCCAGGCGCCAGGAGTGGCCGCATGAACGACACCGAAGTGGTCAAGGCGCTGGCCGCGCTGGCGCAGGAGTCGCGCCTGCGCCTGTTCCGGCTGCTGGTGGTGGCCGGGCCCGGGGGCGCGACGCCGTCCCGCATGGGCGAAGCGCTGGGCATTGCGCCGACATCGATCTCCTTTCACATGAAGGAGCTGCTCAACGCCGGCCTGGTGAGCCAGGTGCGCGACGGCCGCCACATCATCTACCGCGCGCAGGTCGAGTCCATGAACGAATTGCTGGGTTTCCTGACTGCCAATTGCTGCGGCGGCGAACCCTGCCTGAATATCCCCATCCCCGTGCAATGCACCACCTGTTGAAAGCCTGACCATGACTCCCCGTACCTTCAATGTCCTGTTCCTCTGCACCGGCAACTCGGCGCGCAGCATCATGGCCGAATCCATCCTGCGCCTGCAGGGCATGGGCCGCTTTCAGGCTTACAGTGCCGGCAGCAAGCCGGCCGGCCAGGTCCATCCCTATGCGATCGAGCTGCTGCAGCGCAATCACTACCCCCTGGAGAACCTGCGCAGCAAGAACTGGGACGAGTTCGCCGCTGCGGATGCGCCCAGGATGGACTTCGTGCTGACCGTCTGCGACAGCGCCAAGGCCGAGCTCTGCCCGGTCTGGCCGGGCCAGCCGATGTCGGCGCATTGGGGTGTGCCCGATCCGGTAGCCGTTGAAGGCGACGAAATCACCCGGCGCAAGGCCTTCTCCGACGCTTTTCTGGTGCTGAACCGACGGATTTCGCTGCTGGCCAATCTGTCCTTCGACAAGCTCAGCCGCTTGTCGCTGCAGACTGAACTGGAGCGTATCGGTCAGGCCTGAAACGACCAGGTCTGAGACCACGAGGCCTGGGCTCGCATGAGTCCAGGCTTTCGACTTTTGCAAGAGGTAAGCCCCATGGGTCTGTTTGAACGATTCTTGACGGTCTGGGTCGCGCTCGGCATTGCCGCTGGCGTCGGCCTGGGACTGGTTTTTCCCGGCCTGTTCCAGGCCGTTGCGGCGCTGGAATTGGCCCAGGTCAACCTGGTGGTGGCGGTCCTGATCTGGGTCATGATCTATCCGATGATGATCCAGATCGACTGGCATGCGGTGCGCAATGTCGGCAAGAAGCCGCAGGGCCTGCTGCTGACGCTGGTGGTCAACTGGCTGATCAAGCCTTTCACCATGGCCGCGCTCGGCGTGCTGTTCTTCCAGTACCTGTTCGCGCCCTGGGTCGATCCGGCAACGGCGAGCGAATACATCGCCGGCATGATCCTGCTTGGCGTCGCGCCCTGCACGGCGATGGTCTTTGTCTGGAGCCAGCTGGTCAAGGGCGATGCCAACTACACCCTGGTCCAGGTCTCGATCAACGACCTGGTGATGGTGGTGGCCTTCGCGCCGATCGCCGCCTTCCTGCTCGGCGTCACCGATGTTACCGTGCCCTGGCAGACGCTGGTGCTGTCGACCGTGCTGTATGTGGTGCTGCCGTTGCTTGCCGGCATGGCAACTCGCCATGGACTGGAAAAGCGCTCCCCGCACGCCTTGGCCGACTTCGTCGCGCGGCTCAAGCCCTGGTCCATCGTCGGCCTGATCGCCACCGTGGTGTTGCTGTTCGGCTTCCAGGCCACCACCATCGTCGAGCAGCCGGGCGTGATCGGGCTGATCGCGATTCCGCTGGTGCTGCAGACCTATGGCATCTTCTTCATCAGCTGGTGGGGTGCCCGGTGGCTCAAGCTGCCGCATGAGGTGGCAGGGCCGGCCTGCCTGATCGGCACCTCCAACTTCTTCGAGCTGGCGGTCGCGGTCGCGATCTCGCTGTTCGGCCTGAATTCGGGCGCGGCGTTGGCGACTGTGGTCGGCGTGCTGGTCGAAGTGCCGGTGATGCTGTCGCTGGTGGCGATCGTCAATGCCTGGAAGCCCAGGACTGTCACAGGAGATGCAAGATGAGCCAGATCACGATCTATCACAACCCCGGCTGCGGCACCTCGCGCAACACGCTGGCGCTGATCCGCAACAGCGGCGTCGAGCCCCACGTGGTCGAATACCTCAAGACGCCGCCGAGCCGCGACGAGCTCAAGGTGTTGCTGTTGCGCTTGGGGCTCAGCGTGCGCGACCTGCTGCGCAAGAAGGGCACGCCCTATGACGCGCTGGATCTGGACAACCCGAAGTGGACTGACGAGCAGCTGCTCGACTTCATCGGCCAGCACCCGGTGCTGATCCAGCGCCCGATCGTGGTGACGTCGCTGGGCGTGCGGCTGTGCCGGCCGTCCGAGGCCGTGCTCGACATCCTGCCCGATCCGCCGCGCGGCCCCTTCAGCAAGGAGGATGGCGAAGCCGTGATCGACGCCGAAGGGCGCCGCATCCTGCCTTCTGCCCTGCCGGCAGTCCAGCCGCTGGCGGATCTGCCGCAGCTGGCGCCCGAGCATTTCCAGGTACCCGACCCGCAGCTGCTGCGGCCCTCGCAGCCTTCCACCCATGCGCCGCGCCTGCTGCTGCTCTACGGTTCGCTGCGCCAGCGCTCCTTCAGCCGGCTGCTGGTTGAGGAGGCCGCGCGACTGCTGCAGGCCATGGGCGCCGAGACCCGGATCTTCAACCCGAGCGGGCTGCCGCTGCCCGACGATGCGCCCGAGACCCATCCCAAGGTCCAGGAGCTGCGCGAGCTGACCCAGTGGTGCGAGGGCATGGTCTGGTGTTCGCCCGAGCGCCATGGCGCCATGACCGGCATCATGAAGGCGCAGATCGACTGGATTCCCCTGAGCCAGGGTGCGATCCGTCCGACCCAGGGCAAGACGCTGGCGGTCATGCAGGTCTGCGGTGGCAGCCAGTCCTTCAATGCCGTGAACCAGATGCGGGTGCTCGGTCGCTGGATGCGCATGCTCACGATCCCGAACCAGTCCTCGGTCGCCAAGGCCTTCCTCGAGTTCGACGAGAACAATCGCATGAAGCCGTCGAGCTACCATGACCGGGTCGTCGACGTGCTGGAGGAACTGGTCAAGTTCACCCTGCTGACGCGCGATGTGGCACCCTATCTGGTCGATCGCTACAGCGAGCGCAAGGAAAGCGCCGCGGCGCTGATGCAGCGCGTCAACCAGCCGGCGCTCTGAGGCCGGATCGTTCACGAACCAGGGGGAAACTCGATGTCACAGCCACCGATGGCGATAGCGGCGCCGGATGCCGAGCTGGTGCCGGCCGCCTGGAGCCAGCAGCCCAAGCCGCTGGCGGACCGGCTGGGCGTCGAACTTGAGTGCGGGCTGGGCGCGGCGCAGGTCCGCCAGCGCCTCGAGCGCTTCGGCCGCAACGAGTTGCGGGTGGACGCGGCCGTGCCGGCCTGGCGCCATCTGCTGTCGCAGTTCCATGATCCGCTGGTCTATCTGCTGCTGGCGGCAGTCTGCATCACGCTGCTGCTGTGGGGCGTGGAGGGCGCAAGCGGCTGGCCGATCGACGCGCTGGTGATCGGGGTCATCGTGCTGCTCAACGCGCTGCTCGGCTTCCTGCAGGAGGTCAAGTCGCAGCGCGCCGCCGCCGCCCTGGCCCGGCTGACCGCCGTCACCTCGGCCGTGCTGCGCGACGGCGTGCCGCTGCGGGTGCCGAGCGCCGAACTGGTGCCGGGCGATCTGCTGCAGCTGTCCGAAGGCGACCGCATCGGCGCCGATGCGCGGCTGCTGCAGGCCAATGCGCTGCGCGTGCAGGAGGCCTCGCTGACCGGCGAGAGCGAAGCCGTGCTGAAGGACGCGGCCCAGCTGGCGCCGGACACCCCCCTGGCCGAACGCGCCAACATGGTGTTCAAGGGCACGGCGGTGGTCCAGGGCACCGGACTGGCGCTGGTCACCGCCACTGGCATGAACACCGAGATGGGCCGCATTGCCCATCTGCTCGCCACCACGCCCGAGGAGGCGACGCCGCTGCAGAAGGAAGTGCGCCAGATCGGCGTCATGCTCGGGCGCGCCGTGCTGCTGATCGCCGTGGTGGTGGTGGTCACGGTGCTGCTGATGACCGAGATCCGCAGCCTGGCCGATGTCGAGGCGGTGCTGTTGCTGGGGGTGTCGCTGGCGGTGGCGGCGGTGCCTGAGGGCCTGCCCGCCATCCTGTCGCTGGTGCTGGCGATCGGGGTCCAGCGCATGGCAAGCCGGTCGGCCATCGTCAAGAAGCTGTCATCGGTCGAGACCCTGGGCTCGGCTTCGGTGATCTGCACCGACAAGACCGGCACCCTGACCCGTTCCGAGATGGCGATCGAGCGCGTCATGACGGCTTCCGGCTGCAGCTGCCCCGAGGGCGTGGGCTACGAGCCGGTCGGCGACATCCGGCACCAGGGCCGGTTGGTCGAGCCGGGCCCCCTGCACAGCGAACTGGTGCTGATGCTCAGCGGCGGCAGCCTGGCCGGCAATGCCGACCTGCGCCAGCAGGAAGACGGTTCCTGGGTGATCCAGGGCGACCCGACCGAAGCTGCCTTCCTGGTCGCCGAGCGCAAGCTGGGCGTGCACGAGCGCCGGCGCGAGCGCTTCGAGCGCATTGCCGAGATCCCGTTCACTTCCGAGCGCAAGCGGATGGCGGTGCTGGCGATCGACCACGAGCACGAGGACCAGCGCGTCATCATCGTCAAGGGCGCGCCCGATGTGCTGCTGCAGCTGTGCAGCGCGGCCCGGGTCGGCATGGATGTGGTGCCGATGAGCGAGGCCATCCGCGCCCGCGCGCTGGCCGATGTCGACGAGCTGTCCGATGCCGCATTGCGCACCCTGTCGGTGGCCTATCGGCCGCTGGCAGCGGACGAAGACGAACAGGCCGGCGCGGCGCTCGAGCGCGAGCTGATCTTCGTCGGCACGGTCGGCATCATCGACCCGCCGCGCGCCGAGGCGGCGGTCGCGATCCAGGAGGCGCAGCGCGCCGGCATCCGGATCATCATGATCACCGGCGACCACCCGCGCACGGCTGCGCGCATCGCGTCCGACCTCGGCATCATCGAGGCCGGTGCCAGCGCGCTGACCGGGGTCGAGCTCGACGCACTCGACGAGGCCGGGCTGGCCGAGGCGGTGCGATCGACCTCGGTCTATGCCCGGGTCGATCCCTCGCACAAGCTGCGCATCGTCGATGCGCTGCAGGCGCAGGGCCATGTGGTCGCGATGACCGGCGACGGCGTCAACGACGCGCCGGCGCTCAAGTCGGCCGACATCGGCGTGGCGATGGGCATCACCGGCACCGAGGTCACCAAGGAGGCCGGCAAGATGATCCTGGCCGACGATAACTTCGCCACCATCGTCGCGGCGGTGCGCGAGGGGCGCGGCATCCTCGACAACATCCGCAAGTTCCTGCGCTACCTGCTGTCGTCCAACATGGGCGAGGTGCTGACAGTGTTCCTGGGCGTGCTCGGTGCCCGCGCGCTCGGGCTGATCGACGCCAGCGGCGCCGTGGTGCTGCCGTTGCTGGCGACGCAGATCCTGTGGATCAACCTGGTCACCGATTCCGGTCCGGCGCTGGCGATGGGGGTCGACCCGCACGGCGCCGACGTGATGCAGCGCCGGCCGCGCCGCCCGGACGAGCGCATCATCGACGCGCGCATGTGGTCGGGCGTGCTGCAGACCGGACTGGTGATGGCGCTGGCTACCCTGCTCACGCTCGACCTGCTGCTGCCCGGCGGCATGATCGAAGGCAGCCAATCGCTCGAAACGGCGCGCACGGCGGCCTTCACGGTGCTGGTGTTCGCCCAGCTGTTCAACACCTTCAATGCCCGCTCCGAGTCGGTCAGCGCCTGGCGTGGCCTGTTCGACAACCGCCTGCTCTGGGCTGCCGTGGCGCTGGGCGTGGCCTTGCAGCTGGCGGTGGTGCAATGGCAGTGGCTGAACCTGGCGTTCGGCACCCGGCCGCTGACGCTGGGGCAATGGGGCCTGTGCGTCGCGATGGGCAGCTCCGTGCTGTGGTTCAGCGAGCTGCGCAAGCTCTGGCTGCGGCGCCAGGATGCCGGACGCAGCCGCTGAAACCGCCCGGATTGAATCGATCCTGTCTAGAATGAAAAACTGAGCCGGGGAGGGCCAAGATGGATCTCGTGCTGAAATTGCTCCATGGCGGCGCCGGCAGCTTGGCGGCCTATCTGGCCGCGCATGTGCTGCTGTGCCTGCTGCCGGCCTTCTTCATTGCCGGCGCGATGGCGGCGCTGATCCCCAAGGCCAGCATCACGCGCTGGCTCGGGCGCAGCACGCCGGCCCATGTCTCCTATCCGGCTGCCGCTGCGGCGGGCTCGCTGCTGGCGGTCTGCTCCTGCACCATCGTGCCGCTGTTTGCCGGTATCTACCGCAAGGGCGCCGGCATCGGGCCGGCCATCACCTTCCTGTTCTTCGCGCCGGCCGGCAACATCATGGCGCTGGCCTATACCGGCAGCATCCTGGGGCCGGAGTTCGCCGCAGCCCGGGTCCTGTTCTGCCTGCTGTTCGGCATCGGCATCGGGCTGCTGATGGCGCTGCTGTTCTGGAAAGATGACGCCAGCCACGACGCCCAGACCGACACCCTGTTCGCCGAGCAGGCCAGCGTCGGCCCGGCGGCCAAGGGCCTGCTGCTGTCGCTGGTGGCGGTGCTGATCGCCGGCACGCTCAAGCTCTGGCCGCTGACCGAGACCTTTGCCAGCTTGCGCCTGCCGCTGTCCTGGGCCGCTGACTGGCAGGCGACGCTGTTTGGCTGGGTGCCTTTCGATGCAGCCAAGGGCGAGGAGGGCGTGAGCCTGCAGGGCTCGGTGCTGATCGCGTTGCTGCTGCTGATCGCCGCCGCCGCCTGGAAAGGCATGGAGAACATCATCGAGGGCCCGAACCGCTGGACCTGGGTCACGCTGGGGCTGGCTGCGACCACGCTGCTGGTCGCCGCGCTGGGTCTGACGCCTGTCGCCGGCGGGCTCGAAGTCGGACTGACCGGTCGCGTGCTCGCCGTGGCCGCTTCGCTCTGGGCCTGCTGGCATTTTGCGCGCCAGCTCGATGCCGACGACCGCCAGGCCTGGCTCTGGGAGTCCTGGCGTTTCGTCAAGCAGATCTTCCTGTTGCTGGTGGTCGGGGTCTTCATCGTCGGCATGGTGCGCCAGCTCATCAAGCCGGAATGGATCGAGTCGCTGGCCGGCAGCAATACGCTGCAGGCCAATGCGGTGGCGGTGTTCTTTGGCGTCTTCATGTATTTCCCGACCCTGGTCGAGGTGCCGGTGGCGCGCATGTTCCTCGACCTCGGCATGCATCCGGGCCCGCTGCTGGCCTACCTGATGGCCGACCCCGAACTCAGCCTGCAGAGCATGCTGATGGTCGCGGCCGTGATCGGGCGCCAGAAGACCGCTGCCTATGTCGGACTGGTGGCGTTGTTCAGCGTCTGTGCCGGCCTGTTGTACGGCGCCTGGGTCGATGGTCTGGGCTGGCTGCCGCTGAGCCTGGCACTTGGCCTGTTCATTGCCGTCCTGGCTGCCGGTCTGGCCTGGCTCAGGCAGCGCCAGCGCCAGCGCCGGGCGGCTTCCACTTGAATCACTCAACCCTTCGAAGGAAACCACCATGCTGACCGTCAAGATTCTCGGCTCCGGTTGTGCCAACTGCAAGAAGCTCGAAGCCGTCGCACGCGAGGCCGCCAGCCAGGCTGGCATCGAAGCCGACTTCATCAAGGTCACCGACATGCAGGCCATCATGGCCTACGACCTGCTGTCGACGCCGGGCCTGGTGCTCAACGACAAGCTGGTCAGCAGCGGCCGCATCCCGACCGTGGCCGAGGTGCAGGGCTGGCTGGCCAGCGCCTGAGCCAATAGCGCTGGCCCCAGTTGCTGTGCAGTCGCCAGGGCTGGTGCGTAGCCGTTCAGTGGTGATGCCCATGATCGTGCCCGCAGCCATCCCGTGAACGATGCAGAGGAGGGTGGCGTCTGTCAGGTCCGGCCTGCCAGTCACCACAGGGCTGGGTAAACGGTGCATTCACCACTTGCAAGGTGGCGTGAGTGATCTCGAAGCGCTCATGCAGTTGCCCGGTGGCCTCTTGCAGGAATGCATCGTCGGCCTGTCCGCTGGGCATCACCAGCTGCGCTGTCAGGGCCACCTGCGAGGTGTCGATGGCCCAGATGTGCAGGTCATGGACCCGGCTGATGCCCGGCAGGCTCGCCAGGTAGTCGTGCACCGCCTGCGGGTCCACGCGGTCCGGCACGCCGTCAAACAGCAGATGCAGGGATTGCCGGAACAGGCTCCAGGTGCCCCAGAGGATCACGACGGCAATCAGCAGGCTGACCACCGGATCGAGCCAGCTCCAGCCCATCCACAAGGTGAGCGCACCCGCTATGACCACTCCCAGCGACACCAGGGCATCGGCTGCCATGTGCAGGAAAGCGCCCCGGATGTTCAGATCCTTCTCGCGCCCGCGCATGAACAGCAGGGCGGTCGCGCTGTTGATCACGATGCCGACACCGGCCACCGCCATGATCGTCACGCCCTCATTGCCGAGCAGCGGGTCAGGCGACATGAGTCGCCCCACGGCCTCCCAGACCAGCGCCCCCATCGCCATCAGCAGCAGCAAGGCGTTGGCAAACGCTGCCAGGATGCTGCCCTTCTTCCAGCCATAGGTGTGGCGCGGGTCGGGCCTGAGCCTGCCGGCCAACGCGCCGCCCCAGGCCAGCACCAGGCCGGCGACATCGCTCAGGTTGTGGCCGGCATCGGCCAGCAAGGCCAGCGAATTGATTTTCCAGCCGTAGAACGCTTCGATGGCCACGAAGACGATGTTCAGGCCGATGCCGATGGCAAACGCCTGGTTGAAGCTGGCCGGAGCATGGACGTGCTGATGCCCCTGTCCGTGGCCATGACCAGCGTGAGGCGAGTGAGGTTCGGAATGGGGATGGCTCATGGCTGGGTTGCCGCCGTTGCTGGCGCGGCGGTCGCAGTTTTTCTTCAGTAGCAGCAGCCGCCAGAACCGCAGCTGCTCGCGGGCTTGCCGCTGCCGGCAGCGGCCTGGCTGGTGGGCTCCGGTTCCAGCAGGCGGATGCCGGCCTTGAGTCCGGCCCGCACCAGCAGTTCCTCGGGGATCACTTCGTAGGATCGGCCTTCGAGCTCGAGCGTGCGGCAGTCCTGGTCGCCGCACTCGTCGCAGCAGCGGCTGGCGCCAGTCTGACCGTCGAGCCAGGCTTCGAGCGGCTGGCCGTCGACCCAGATCCGGTTCGACTCCGACGGCTGGTCCCGGAACGCCGTTGGGGCGAGCTCACGGCATTCGAGCACCGGTTGCACGCCCAGCGGCTTGAGCACGCTGTCGAGCCGTTCGATCGCATGCCGGACGGCGTCACCCGTGCCTTGACAGCGGGGGCAGGTCTTGCCCTGGTCGTTGACCAGGCGTTGCCAGACGATGGACAGGGTTTTCATCGGATTCTCCTTTGCACAATGCGACAGGTTCAAATTTTCGATTTCAACAATAGGCTACATTAGGATATTTTTCAGCTGCGGATCAAGATTCCGTCATAAAAGATTCTCCCTGACCGCTGTGATCAGAACAGTTCTCGTCTGTCTCTTTGTCTGGTTTCCCATTCTGGCTGTCTCGGCTGAAGCTGCGCCAGGGATCGGCCTCACGGCACAGCAAACAGCCTATCTGGCCCAGGCAGGAACCATCCGCATGTGCGTGGATCCCGACTGGATGCCGTTCGAGCGCATCAACGGGGCGGGCCGGCACGAGGGCATCGCCGCCGACCTGATCCAGCTGGTCGCACAGCGCGTCGGACTCAAGATCGAATTGCATCCGGTCAGCACCTGGCAGGAAAGCCTGGAGGCATCGAAGGCCGGTGTCTGCCAGATCATGAGCTTTCTCAACCAGACGCCGGAGCGCGAGCAATGGCTGATCTTCACCTCCGCCATCTTCTTCGATCCGAATGTCATCATCACCCGCGAAGAGCACCGCTACATCGGCGATCTCAAGGGGCTGTCGGGCGAGTCGGTGGCCTTGCCGCGCGGCACCATGGTCGAGGAGCGCATCCGGCGCGAATATCCGAACCTGAGGCCGATCCTGACCGGCAGCGAGTCTGAATCCGTCAAGCTGGTCTCCGAGCGCCAGGCAGACCTGACCATCCGCTCGCTGATCGTGGCGGCCTATGCGATCAAGAAGGAAGGCCTGTTCAACCTGAAGATCGCGGGCCATGTGCCTGAATTCACCAACCAGCTGCGCATCGGCGTGGTCAAGCACGACAGGGTCCTGCGTGACATCCTGGACCAGGGCGTCAAGACCCTGACGCCGGAGGACCGCGAGGCGATATCGAACCGGCATGTCGTGATCCAGGTTCAGCAGGGCTTCGATTACCGGCTGGTCTGGAGAATCCTGGCCGGTAGCGCCCTGATCCTGCTGGTCAGCCTGTTCTGGATCAGGAAGCTGCGCGCGCTGAACCGCGAACTCGAGCGCCTGTCCATCACGGACCGCCTGACTGGCTTGCACAACCGCCTGAAGCTGGACATGGTGCTGGAGGCCGAGATCCTGCGCGCGATCCGATCCGGTCATTGCTTCAGCGTGATCCTGATCGACATCGATCATTTCAAGCGGATCAACGACCAGCATGGTCATCCGACCGGCGACCTGGTGCTGGTAGACCTGGCGCAATTGCTGCGCGCCGGCACGCGCGCCACCGATTTTGTCGGCCGCTGGGGTGGCGAGGAGTTCCTGATCATCTGTTCGGACACCGATGGCGCCGGTGCAGCCAAGCTGGCCGAAACCCTGCGCCAGATCATCCAGGATCATCCCTTCCCGGTCGTGGAGCGGCAAAGCGCCAGCTTCGGCGTGACCTGCTTTGGCCCGGGCGACAGCGCCAGTGAGATCGTCTCCAGGGCGGACGCGGCGCTGTACCTGGCGAAAACTGCGGGCCGCAACTGCGTCAGGTCCGTCTAGCTTGAGCGGCGTGCCAGCCGGCGGCAGGGCCGGCACCGGATGCTCCTGGCGGGAGCCGCGGCCAGTCATGAGAGCGCAATCCGCACCGAGGGAGCTTTGAGCATCGCCAACGGCGAAAGTTCACAAAGTTCACGAAAGTTACACGCCTGACCCATACATTCGCGCAAGTCAAAAAGCTTTTTGTCCCTTTTCGAGCCGGCTGCAGGGCTCGGATCGAAATTGCCGATGTCCCTCTATTCCACGGAGTCAAGGTTTATGAACGCACCCAAGTTCCTCAAGCTCGCCATTGCCGGCAGCCTGATTTCCCTGCTCGCTGCCTGCGGTAGCGGCGACGACGATGTCGCCAGCGATGCCGACGCGCAATCGAGCTTCATCAGTGCCTACACCTCCGGCCTCGACACGCTCGGCAGCTATGCCGGTCTGGTCAGCAGCAAGTTCCGCGATCTGTTCGATGCCGGCTACACCGACAGCGGCATGACCAAGGCTGACGTCGTGGCTGCCCTCGACAGCGAGATCACCGTTTCGCAGACTTCGCCTGACTTTGTCTTTCCCGCCTTCCCGATGGCCAAGCTCAGCAAGGCCAGCATCGGCAACTGCGACGCCGTCACCAAGATCTGCACCCTGACCGGCACGCTGAGCAACAGCGACGCCGATCCGACCGGTGCCGACGCCAGCGCCGTGACCGAAGTGAACTTCACGACCCAGGTCCGCCAGGACGCCGACGGCAAGGTCCGCCTGCTGGGCGACCAGAGCAAGAGCTGAGACCCGTCCACCCCTTCATCCTGAAAAACCTAGCCATGTCTAATCAGAATACCCTGCGCGACGTTGCCCTGGCCGCCGCCGCCCTGTGCGCGGCCATGAGCGTCATTGTTCCCGCCGTCGCCGCCGAGAAGGCTGCCACCAAGCCGGCCGGCACCTATGTCTCGGGCGACTTCCACAACCACACCACCTGCTCCGACGGCGCCCTGTCGCTGCAGCGTCTGGTCGACCGTTCGGTCAATGCCTACAGCCTGGACTGGTTCGTCCAGGCCGACCACGGCGGCAGCAGCGCGCGCAACTGCACCCTGCGCGAAGACCCGTTCGAGCCGGTGGCACCGGCCCTGGGCCTGACCAGCAACTCGACCGGCCCCTACGGCGGCACCGTGACCTATCCCTCGGGTGGCCAGCCGGCCAGCACCGGCAAGGGTCCGAACCAGAGCTGGCAGAGCACCCTGCCCAATGGCGTCGCTGACATCAAGGGCGATGGCACCGCGAACCCGAAGCGCATGTGGCGCTGGCAGGAAATCAAGGAATTCCAGTACCCGGTGCTGGAAGCCGAGAGCCGCAAGCACAACAAGCCGGTCTGGATCGGCCTCGAGACCAACAACCCGGGCCACGAGCACACCTCGACCACCATTCTGACCGGCCAGCTGCCCTGGCCCAAGACCGGTGCCGGCAACGCCAACCTGATGGCCCAGTTCGAGTACTGCTTCGACCGCAGCGACACCGACACCAGCCGCGGTGCCGAAAACCAGTGGGACTGCTCGGTCAGCGGCAGCCCGAACAACAGCCTGATCGATCCGGTGTCCAGGAAGATCGCCAAGGCCGGCAACCTGGGTGGCGGCAACACTTCGACCGACCCCAACCTCGGCCACATCAAGTCGGTCGAGGCCGTCAAGTGGATGAACGAGAAGGCGCCCAACACCAGCTTCTACGTGCCGGCCCACCTTGAGCGCGCTGGCGTCTACAACCCGACGGCCAACCGCGGCTTCAACATCGAGCATCTGCGCAACTTCAACAACGCAGCGCCGCGCATCGCCTTCGGTTTCGAGTCCATGCCTGGCCACCAGGCGCAGGAAGACCGTGGCGGTTATGGTACTGGCGCAGCCGGTGGCGGCACCTTCGGTGGCTCCGGCGCCTATGCCGGCCTGATCGGCGGCGTCTGGGATGCCCTGCTCGGTGAAGGTCGCAACTGGTTCTTCTTCGCCAGCTCCGACTATCACAACCGTGGCAGCTTCGGTGCCGATCAGCGCGAAACCAACTCGGACTTCTTCCCGGGCGAGTACACCAAGGACCACGTCATGGTGCGCAAGGGCAAGGGCGACCTGACGGCCGAAGGCATCATCGACGGCCTGCGCAGCGGCAACAGCTATGTGGCCAACGGCGACGTGATCGACCGCCTGTCCTTCGTGGTCTGCACCGCCAACCCGGGTCTGCCGATCAAGGCCAACCAGGCACTGATCGAGAAGGCTGCCGCCAACGCCGTCGCCAACAAGGGCGAAGTGCGCATCGATGGTTGCGCCACCATGGGTGAAAAGCTGGTGGCCCGTCCGGGTGCCGACCTGATCGTGGCCGTGGCGGTGCGCGACCCGCAGGGCAAGAACAACTCGCCCTACAGCTTCCCGAACCCCTCGCTCAAGCAGATCGGCGTCACCCAGCCGCTGGACAAGCCGGAACTCGACCACGTCGACCTGATCGGCGGCCTGGTGACCGGTTACGTCTCGCCCGCCGACACGGCACGCTACGCCGGCCCGATCGGTTCTGAAGCCGCCAGCAACAAGTCGGCCAAGATCCTGAAGGTCTTCAACAAGACCAACTGGACCGCAGGCAACGACGGCGTGCGCACCATGAGCTACCGTGTCCCGGCAGTCAAGGCGTCGCAGTACATGCGCCTGCGCGGCACCAACCTGCCGGCCGCCACTCCGTTCGAGACCGATGCACAGGGCAACCCGCTGTCCGACTGGGAGGCCAGCCCGGTCGACCAGACCGTCAAGGGCAACATCGCCTGTGCTGACGCCGCCTGCCCGCCGCACATGCGCACGGTCGCTGGCGTCAAGTATTCGAGCTTCGACGTCGCTGCCTGGTCCGACCTGTGGTTCTACAGCAACCCGGTCTTCGTCGAGGTGATCAACGGCGTCAAGGTCGCGGGCGTCAAGTAAGTCCATTTGAGCGCCGGGCCAGCCCTGGCGACCGGATCCGGCCTGATGGCCGGGTCCGGCCGATTTGACCCGACCGGCGCCTGGCGCCGGTCTTCCCTTTTCTTGTTGCATTCATGACTAGTCTTGCGGGCGTTTCCCGTGTTGCGTTGCCGGCGGACCGTATCGGTGGCAGGCAGCTGGCCGGCCTGCTGCTGGCCCTGGCGTCGGGCGCCTGCGGCCTGGCCTGGCAGTTCATCTGGACCCAGCAGTTGTCCAACAGCCTGGGCCACGAGATCGTGGCGGTGCTGGCGGTGCTGGGGGCTTTCTTTGGCGGTCTGGCCATCGGGGCCTGGGCCCTGCGCCGGGTCATCGAACGTTCGACCCGGCCGGAGCTCTGGTATGGCGGCCTGGAGCTGCTGATCGCGGGCTGGGGTCTGGGCTTGAGCCTGCTGCTGCCGGTGCTGACGCCTGGCCTGGGCCAGCTGATCGGCGCCGAGCCCTCGGCCTGGCGCCATTGGGGCCTGGCCTTCTTCCTGCCCTTGCTGTTGCTGCTGCCGGTCACGGCGGCCATGGGCGCGACCTTGCCGGCGCTCGAGCGCTGCTGGCGCGGTGCGCAATCCTCGCTGCTGAGCGCCCTCTATTCAGCCAATACCCTGGGTGCCGTGCTCGGCACGCTGGGCGTCGTCTTCGTCGCCATTCCGCAGCTGGGCCTGCAGGCCACGGCGCTGGCCTGTGCGGCGCTCAATCTGCTCTGTGGCCTGTCTGCGCTGGCGCTGAACCGGGGCCAGCGCATGGTCGTCGCTACGATTGCTGCTGCGGCACCGGCCTCGGCCGGCGGGGTTGCCGCAGCGGAAATCAGCCGCCGGCATTTGCTGCTGCTGTTGGCCGGATCGGGCTTGCTCGGCATTGGCTACGAGGTGCTCGCGGTCCGGGTGCTGAGCCAGGTGACCGAGAACACGGTCTACAGCTATGCGCTGCTGCTGGCGGTCTACCTGCTCGGGACCGCCGCCGGGGCCGCCTGGCACCAGCAGGCCCGGGGCCGACTGGACGCCGGCCAGGCTGGCCTGGCGCGCCTGCTGGGCTGGCTTGTGCTGGCTACGCTGGCCGGTGGCCTCAGCCTGTGGGCGGCCGACCGGATCGTGCTCCTGCCCGCGCGCTGGTTCGGTCCCGGCGCGGCTGCGGCGCTGGCGGGCGAGGCGCTGGCGGCAGCCTTCGCCATGGGGCCGCCGACCTGGGTCATGGGGATTGTCTTTGCCCAGCTCTGCCATCTGGCGCGTGCCAATCAGATCACGCTCGGCGGCGCGCTGGCGGTCAACACTGCAGCGGCCGCCCTGGCCCCCTGGCTGGTCGGCGTCGGGCTGATTCCGGCCCTGGGTGCGCGCGGCGCCTTGCTGCTGATCGCTGCCGGCTACCTGGCGCTGATACCGGGCCTTTGGCGCCGTGGCAGCGGCTTCTGGTTGCCGCTGGTCCTGCTGGTGCTGCTGGCGGCGCTGACCCCGCCGCTGCGCTTTGTCGATCTGCCGCCCGGTGGCCGCGTGCTGAGTTACCGCGATGGCGTGATGGCAGCGGTCAGCGTGGTCGAGGACGGACGGGGCGTGGCGCGCCTGCACATCAACAACCGGGTCCAGGAGGGCAGCAGTGCCAGCGGCGCGATCGAGAGGCGCCTGGCCCTGCTGCCGCTGCAGCTGCATCCGAAGCCGCAGCGGGCGCTCTTCCTGGGCTTGGGCACGGGCTTTACGGTGCAGGTCGCGGCGCGCGATCCGGGCTTGCAGGTCGATGGCGTCGAGCTGCTACCCGAGGTGATCGAGGCCGCGCCGCTGTTTGCCCGCGCGCCCAACGGTCAGCCGTCCGGTTCGCCTGCACTGGAGCGGGTACATGCGGTGGCGGCCGATGCGCGCCGTTATGTGCTGGCGGCGCCGCAGCGCTATGACGTGGTGATCGCCGACCTGTTCCATCCGGCGCGCAGCGGTGCCGGTGCGCTCTACACGCGCGAGCATTTCGCTGCCGTGCGCGAGCGGCTGGCGCCCGGCGGCCTGTTCTGCCAGTGGCTGGCCTTGCACCAGATGGATGTCGAGACCCTGCGCAGCATCGTCGCGGCCTACCTGGCGGTCTTCCCCGACGGCAAGGCGGTGCTTGCCAGCAACAGCCTCGACACCCCGGTGCTCGGCCTGGTGGCAAGTCCGGGCAGGTCGCGTTTCGAGCTTGATGCCTTGCGCGCCCGCCTGGCGCCGCCCCAGCCCGAACTGCGCCAGCTGCTGAGCAGCGCCGGGCTCGAGGACGAATTCGGCCTGCTCGGCTCGGCCCTGGCCGGCAGTCAGAGCTTGCAGCGTTTCGCCCAAGGCGCCGCGGTCAACAGCGATGACCGTCCCTTCGTGACGCACCGCGCGCCCTGGGCCACCTATGCCCCGGCCAGCACGCCGCGCCAGCGCCTGCACGAACTGATTTCGAGCTGGAGCGTCGAGCCTGGCGAATGGCTGCAGCCCGCCGACCCGGTCTTCGAGCAGCGCTTGCAACGCTACTGGGACGTGAGGCGGCGCTACCTCGAGCTCGGTCTGGCGACCGCACCCGATCCCGATCCGGTCGTGATGCTGGACCGGCTGCAGCAACCGCTGCTCGGCCTGCTGCGCGACAGCCCCGAATTCCGGCCGGCTGCCGATCCCTTGCACGCTCTTGCTGCCGCCATTCGCCCGCGCGATCCCGGCCGCGCGGACGAATTGCTGCGCCAGCTCGAGCGCCTGCAGCCACCGCGATCAGACCCGGCCAGCCGGCCCTGAACGCTGAACGCTGCACGCTGCCCATCGCCCGGTTCTTGCTTCTTCTTGACTGTTTTCCAATCTCATCACCCATCGGTCCCTGAATGAAATCGACATCAGTGAATTCCATCCGACTGCAGACTGCGTTGCGCGAGCCGTTGCTGCATTTCCTGATCCTGGGCGCGGCCATTTTCGGCGTCGACCAATGGCGCAATGCCGGCAGTGAAACTGCCAGCGACATCGTCGTGACGGCCAAGGTCCAGCAGGAAGCCAAGGCCATCTTCGAGGCCGGCATGAAGCGCGAACCCAAGCCGGAAGAGCTCAAGGTGCTGCTCGACCGCTGGGTCGACAACGAGATCCTCTACCGCGAGGGCTTGCAACTGGGGCTGGACCGGGGTGACTCGGGCATCCGCGACCGCGTGATCTTCAAGGCCATGAGCGTGACCCAGGCTGGCATCGTGCTGCCCGAAGTCGATGAAGCCGGTCTCAAGGCCTGGTTCGAGTCGAACCGCGAGCGCTACGACACCCCGGCCCGCTTCGATTTCCTGGAAGCCGCTGTGCCGCCGGATACCAAGCTCGACGCCCTGCAGCGCTTTGCCGTGGCACTCAACAGCAACCAGGACGAGCCCGGCATCGAGAGCAGCCTGCGCGTGTTCCGTGACCGTCCGCGCTCCAACCTGCTGCAGAGCTATGGCAAGGACTTTACCGAGGCGATCGAGCAGCTCAAGCCCGGTCAATGGCAGGTTCTGGTCAGCAACGACGGGCCGCGCGTGATCCGGCTCGAAAGCCTCAAGCCGGCCGTCGCCGCCGACTTCGAGGCGGTCAAGGTCAAGCTCTACCAGGACTGGAAGGATGAGATGACTTCGCAGCGCTCCAAGGAGCTGATCCGCGAAATGGGCAAGAAGTACCAGATCCGCCAGGAAAGCCTGCCGTCATGAGTGCCCGCTTCTTGCGTTCGCATCTTGCGGCCCGCTTGCTGGGCTGCCTGCTGTTGCTGTGTGCCGCTCTGGGACTGTCGCCGGCCCAGGCCCACGAGATGACCATTGCCGAGCTGACGGTGCGCGAGTCGGCGACCGGCAGCTATTTCTATGCCTGGGGCGTGCCGGCCAAGGTCACCCCGGTGGCCGAGGATCTGTCGCTGCGCTGGCCCGAAGGCTGCGAGGCCTCGGACCAGTCCGTCAGCTGCGGTCCGCAGGGACTCTACGGCCAGCTCGAGGTCGAGGGCTTGGGCAAGGTCTACTCGGCCGTGCTGCTGCGCGTGCACTGGCGCAGCGGCGAGAGCCAGGTCATCACGCTGACCTCGAACCAGCCGCAGACCCGACTGTTCGGCGGTGCCAAGGACGAGCGCGGTGCCGGCGAGATTGCCTCGGCCTACACGGTGCTCGGGGTGCAGCATATCCTGTCGGGTTACGACCATCTGCTGTTCGTGATCAGCCTGCTGATGCTGGTCGGTTTCCAGCGCCGCCTGGTCATGACCATCACCGCTTTCACCGTGGCGCACAGCCTGACCCTGGGCGCCAGCGCGCTGGGCTGGCTGACGCTGCGCTCGGCGCCGGTCGAAGCCTCGATCGCCCTGTCGATCCTGCTGGTCTGCGGCGAGGCGCTGCGCCAGCGCGAGACCCTGGCCCGGCGCTGGCCCTCGCTGGTGGCCTTCCTGTTCGGGCTGGTGCATGGCCTGGGCTTTGCCGGTGCCCTGCGTGCGATCGGCCTGCCCGAGCAGCATTTCAGCGTCGCGCTGCTGACCTTCAACCTGGGCGTCGAGATCGGCCAGCTGCTGGTCGTGCTGGCCTGCTGGCTGCTGATGCTGCTGGCCGGCCGTTGGCTGAGGGCCAGCCGGCTCAGGCAGCCGCTGCTCTATGCGACCGGCAGCATCGCGGCCTACTGGTCGATCGCGCGGCTGGCCGCCATCATCTCCTGATCCGGAGGGCCTGATGAGCGACCTGTTCGAGCTATTTCCGACCCCGGTCCTGCGCGTGCCGCGGCTGCTTGACGACAACGGCGTGCGCGCGTTCAGGCAGCGCTTCGCGCCCGCTGCGGGGCAGCTCAACCACCACTCCGGCGAGCTGTCGCATTCGCAGATCCTGGCGGCGGACGCTGATCCGCTGCTGGCCGAGCTGAGCGCCCGTCTGACGCCGCACCTGGCCGAATTCGGCACCCATCTGTTCGGCCAGTCGCTGCACTGGACCATCAAGGAGATGTGGCTCAACGTGATGCAGACCGGTGGCCGCCAGGCCATCCATACCCACGCGAACTCCTTCGTCTCGGGTGTGCTGTACCTGAGCGATTGCCATCCGTCCTCCAACACCCTGTTCATCCGCAGCCTGGGCGGGCAGGGCTATGTGTTTGCCAACACCCACGCCAATGCGGCGGTCGGGCCCTTCAACGCCGATAAGTGGCGCGGTCCCGATCCGGCGCCGGGCGACCTGATCCTTTTTCCCAGCTCGCTGCTGCATGAAGTGCCGGTCAACCGCGGCGGATTGCGCGTGACGCTGGCCTTCAACGCGATCCCGGACCGGCTCGATGCCTGGGGTTACGCCATCACTTTCGGCCGCTGACCGCCGCTCGCGGCCAAGCCAGCAGAACGCTCACCAGGACTATCCATGAAAATCAAACAATCGATCGTTGCCGGCCTGCTGGGCTGGATCGCCCTGGCGGGAACGGTTTCTGCGCATGAGTACTTTGCACCCAATTTCGTGCTGTTCCATCCCTGGGCCGTGGCGAGCCAGGAAGGGCAGACCGATGTACCGGTCTACTTCACCACGCGCGAAGTCGAGGAGGGCGACCGCCTGCTGCGTGCCTACTCGCCGATCGCCGAGTCGGTGGCCTTCGTCTCGGCCGATACCCAGCCGCTGGACGGCCTGGAGCTGAAGGCTGGCGATGGCGAGCAGTTCTTTGCCACCGAACCGCACCTGCTGCTCAAGGGCCGCAAGCAGGACATCCATTGGGGGCGCAATTACCCGCTGGTGCTGGTGTTCGAGAAGGCCGGCATGATGAATGTCTCGATCTCGGTCGGCACCCCCTGATCTCCCTGAGTCTGGCGGGCGGGTCCGACCGCCTCAGGAGCGCCGTTTCCTGGCCTGGAACGGCGCGACCGAGTCGCCGCTCAGCGTGTAGCCCGACGCGCCTTGTTCGGTCTTCGAATGCTGGACCCGGATCAGTCCGGTCACTGCCACGCTGTCCATCAGCTTGATCTCCTTCGAGGGCGTGGCCAGCTTGACATGCACGATCTGGTTGGCCGGCGGCGGCGGCGTGTGGATGCAGGCGCCGTAATAAGGCACCAGCAGGAATTCCCGCACCATGCCTTGCGAGCCGTCCAGCGGCACGACGAAGCCCGTCATGCGCACGCGCTGGCGGTCGAGCGAGCTCTCGACCGGCGCCTGCTCCCAGGCCTGTTGCAGGCGCTTGAGCGCCTCGGTCGCGCGCGGGTCGGCATCGCTCAGCGCGGAAAAGTCCAGCCCCTCGAAGGCCTGGGCCGGGTTCCAGTTCTTGGGCATCAGGGCATTCCAGCCCAGGCTGCGGTAGCTGTCGGCCTCGGTGCTGGCCGCGACTTCCGGCAGCCGTTCGCCGAGCTGGTAGCGCGGCTGGGTTTGAGCCTGGGCCTGGGCCGTACCGATCAAACCAGTCAAGCCAGCCAGTCCGGTTAGGCTCAGCGCGCAGCCCAGCAGGAGCGGGCGCGCATGGGTCAGCAGATTTTTCATGACGATCAGGATTCAGAGTCTGGGCATCAGCCCGTCCGACAGGGTCAGCCGGGCGGCGCGCCAGGCCGGCAGCAGGGACGCACACAGTCCGGCCAGCAGCACGCCGGCCAGCAGCTTGAGCTCGCTCGCTGGCGTGCCCCAGGCTGGCAGCGTCAGCCCGAGCTCGGCCTGGGTCCAGCTGGCGGCGGCTTGCGCGGCCAGGCCCAGCATCAAATAGCCCAGCAGCGCGCCGGCCAGCGAGAGCAGCAGGCCTTCGAGCGCCAGCAGGGCGACGATGTGACGCCGGCCCGCTCCCACCGAGCGCAGGATGGCGAGTTCGCGCCGGCGTTCGCCCAGGCCGGCCCAGACGATGGCGACCATGGTGCTCAGTCCCATCGCGAGCACCAGCAGCGAGACGCCCGCGAGCGTCTGCTCGACTATGCCCAGCATGTTCCAGAGCTGGTCCAGCGCCACGCCGGGCAGCACGGCCTGCAGCGCCTCGTCGGGATACTGGTGCAGCGCGCGCTGCAGCCGGAACACCCCGGCGCGGTTCTCGAGCCCGACCAGTGCGGCGGTGACCCGTTTGGGCTGGAGGTCGAACTTCTGCACGAACCGGGCCGGAATGTTGAGGCCGGGCAGCGGTGCGCCGCCCTGCCAGCCCAGATGGATGGCCTCCAGCGCCTGCAGGCTCACATGCAGGGTCCGGTCGACCGGGGTGCCGGTGCGTGCCAGCAGGCCGACCACCTCGAACGGCAGGTCCTCGTGGCTTGCCAATGCCTCTGGCCCCTGGCCGTGGCTCAAGGCCAGCTTGTCACCCAGCTTGTAGCCGAGCTGGCGCGCTACCTCGGCGCCAATCACGACCTCGAACAGCTGCTCGAAGCGCCGGCCCGAAGTCAGCGCCAGCGGTCGCTGGTCGCCGTAGTGCAGATGCTCGAAATAGTCCTGGTTGGTGCCGAGCACCGGAAAGCCCTGGTGCGAGTCGCCCAGGGTCAGCGGAATCACCCAGGCCACGGCCGGGTCGTCGCGCAGCCGCTGGTAGCTGTTCCAGCTCATGTCGTGGCTGGCCTCGCCGAGGCGGAACACCGAATACAACAGCAGCTGCAAGGGGCTGCCGCGCGCGCCGACGATCAGGTCAGTGCCGGCGATCGATTGCTCAAAGCCTTGTTTGGCGGCATCGCGCGCGCGCTCCACCCCCAGCAGCATCGCCACGCTGAGCGAGAGCGCGACCAGGGTCAGGCCCAGGGTGTGACGCCGGTTCCAGGCGCTTTGCAGCGCCAGCCAGAGCATCGCCTTCATGAGCGGCTTCCTGGGGTTGAACGGACCGGCGGCTGCAGCTCAAGGCGGCGGTCGAAGCGGCTGGCCAGCGAGCGGTCATGACTCACGAACAGCAGCGCGCTGCGCGCACGCCTCGACTCCTCGGACAGCAGCTCGAGGAAGGCATGCTGGCTGTCGCCATCCAGCGCCGAAGTCGGCTCGTCGGCGATCAGCAACTCCGGGCCGCCAATCAGCGCCCGTGCCGCCGCCACCCGCTGCTGCTGGCCGACCGACAGTTCCATCGCCTGGCGCCGGGCCAGCGCCGGGTCCAGTCCGAGTCGGTCGAGCAGGCGCTGCGCCGAACGCCGCGGATCGGCGTCGAGCTGGCGCGCGCGTTCGGCACGCCGGGCGGAAAAGCGGCAGGGCAGCAGCACATTGTCCTCGACGCTCAGATAGGGAATCAGGTTGAACTGCTGGAAGATGAAGCCGATATGGTCGCCGCGCAGCCGGTCGCGCTGCTGCCGGCCCAGGCTCACCAGATCGCGCCCCAGCAGCCTGATGCTGCCCTGCTGGGGCAGATGCACGCCGCCGAGCAAGCCCAGCAGGCTGCTCTTGCCGCAGCCGCTCGGGCCGCAGACGAACAGCGATTCGCCCGCCGCCAGGCTCAGCGCCGCGATGTCGAGCAGCGGCGCGCTGCGGCTGTCCCAGCCGAAGCGCAGCGAGGCGACCTGCAGCAGCGGCCCTTGCGGTGTCGCGCTGCTGCTCACCAGCTGATCCCGGGCTGGCTCGGCGTGAGCCGGTGCAGGCCCTGGCTGCGGCCCGTGGCCCGCTCGACCTCGATCCGACGCAATTTGCCAAAGCTCTTGAAGGCCCCGGTTTGCAGGCGGCGCAGTTGCTCGGGCTGGGCGCAGGCGTAGCGGTATTCGGCCAGCAGGTCGCCGTGTGCGTCGTTCTGCGCGGGTCGGGCAGCGCCGCGGCTGGAATCAAGCGGGCTTCTGGCGCCAGTCGCTGTCTGTGGCTCTTGCAGCAGTTCGACTGGCAGCGCGCCCGATCTGATGTCCATCCCTTCGAGCCGGCATTGCGCCGCCGGGCTCAGCGTGAACAGGCTGTCGGCCTGGCGCAGGGCTTGGCCGAGCCGGCGCACGGCTTCGCGTTCGGCGGCATTGCGCGGGCCATGCTCGAAGCCCAGCAACGCTTCGAGCGGGCTGTCGAGCGTGAGCGTCAGCCGCGGACCATCGAGCGCGAGTTGCAGGCTGGCATGTCCATGCACATGGGCGCCCGGTGCTGCGCGGGCGCCGTCCAGTGGCAGCAGCAGGGCGATCAGGAGGGCCAGGGGCCAGCGGCTTGGTGTCATCGGCAATGTCTAGGAATCTCGGGGCGCTTGGCCGGGGTGGCGTTTCTGACTCTCGGCCAGGGCTGCATCGCAGACCAGTTTATGGCGGCATGATTTCAGCTCGATGAAATCGGTAGCGGGCGGATTCATGCAATATTCACGCGAGCGACTTACCCTTCATGCGCTTGAAACTTTCCCCCTTGTCCGTCATGCCTAACGCCCACCTCAGAAACCTCGCGATCCTCTTGCTGTCCACCTTGTTGGCCGGCGCGGCCCATGCCCATGCCGACGCAAGCAGTCTGGCGGGCGGGTTCACCAGTGGATTCCTGCATCCGGTGCTCGGCTGGGACCATGTCGTCGCGATGGTAGCCGTCGGCCTGTGGGGCGCCTTCATGGGCGAGAAGGCGGTCTGGACCCTGCCGGTGGTATTTCCTGCGGTGATGGCCGTCGGAGGTGTATTGGGCCTGCTGGCTGTTCCGGTGCCTTTCATCGAGGAGGGTATCGCTGCCTCGGCCATCGTCATCGGCGCCATGGTTGCCGCTGCGCTCAGGCCGCCGCTCTGGCTGGCCGCCGTGGTCGTTGGTGCCTTCGCGATCTTCCATGGCCATGCCCATGGCGCTGAATTGCCCGAGGCCGCCAATCCCGTGTTGTTCACGGCGGGCTTCATGGTCGCGACCGGCCTGCTGCACCTGGGCGGCATCCTGATCGGCATGGCGGTGCGCTGGCCGCTGGGGCTCAAGGCAGTGCGCCTGTGCGGTGGCTTGATCTCCTTGCTCGGCGTCGGCTTCCTGAGCGCGGCCTTTTGAGCGCCCGGACCATCCCGATCCCGATGAAGCGCCTGTCCTGCCTTCGCTCCCTGCTGCTTCCCGGCCTGCTGGCGCTGCTCATGCCTGAAGCGGCCCTGGCCCATGGTTCCGTGGCCGGTATCGGCGAGTTCTACAACGGCTTGCTGCATCCCATGCTGGCGCCCGCGCATCTGCTGGGCCTGCTCGGGCTGGCATTGTGGCTGGGGCAGGGCGCCTTGCAGTCGCAGCGCCATGCACTGATCGGCTTGCTGCTCGGACTGATCGCCGGCGCCCTGTCAGCCCGGCTCGCCGGCGATCCCGACACGGATGCCTGGCTCTATCTGCTCGCGGCGGCCGCAGCGGCGGGCGCCGCGGCCAGTTTCAAGGGGCCGGCGCTGCTGCGCAGCCTGCTGGCCCTGCTGCTGGGGCTGGCGATCGGGCTCGGATCGGGCGCCCCTTCCCTGTCTGGCGTGCCGCGATTTGCTGCCTTTGCCGGCTCGGTCTCGGGTGCCTGCCTGCTGCTGTCCGTCCTGGCCGTAGGCGTCGAGGAATTGGTGGTCCGGCGGCGCCAAGTCTGGGCACTCCATGCCTGCCGCATCCTGTCGGCCTGGGTGATCGCGATCGCCCTGCTGTTGCTCGCCTACGCCTGGCGCTGAGGACTGCTGGCCGCAGGCGGTGAATCCGGCATTTGGCCGGGTGCTGCTGCGCAGTCGGCACGCCGCCTGGCTGCGCCAGCCTAGCCCGTCAGCCGGCCCGAGGCCTCGACCGTCCACTGCCGCTCATGGAAGGCCGCCACCGAGGGCCGGTGCGCGATCGACACCAGCGCGCCGCCGCTGTCGCGCATCAGTGCGCGCAGCTTGCCGTAGATCTCGAGCTCGGCCGCGGCATCGAGCGCGCTGGTCGCCTCGTCGGCGAACAGCCAGCGCGGCTTCTTGAGCAGTGCGCGCGCCACCGCGAGGCGCTGCTGCTCGCCGCCCGAGAGCTTCTGGCCCCAGGCATCCTCATCGTCGAGCCGCGGCGCCAGTTGCGGCAGCAGCGCGTCGTGCAGCGCCTGCTGCAGTTCGGCGTCGCTGTAGCGCTCGGCTGCTGCCGGGTAGGCCAGTGCGTCGCGCAGCCGGCCGGTAGGGAAATAGGGCCGCTGCGGCAGGAACATCGCGTCGCGCTCGAAGCCCGCCGGCAGCGCGATGCGGCCCTGGGCATAGGGCCAGATGCCGGCCAGGGTCCGGAACAGCGAGGACTTGCCGCTGCCCGATGCGCCCTGCAGCAGCACGCTATCGCCCGGGCGCAGCGCCAGGCCTTCGCCCTGCAGCAGCCGCTGGCCGTTGGGCAGCGACAGCGTCAGCTGGTCCAGTCGCAACTCGTCGCCGCCGCTGGCGCCGAGCAGGCCCTGGCCGTTGGCGCTGCGCAGGCTGTCCTCGAAGCCGGTCAGACGGTCGGTGGTGGCACGCCAACGCGCCAGCGCGTCGTAGTTGTCGACAAACCAGGACAGCGAGTCCTGCACCCGGCCGAAGGCCGAGGCGATCTGCATCAGCTCGCCGAGCTGGATTGCGCCGCTGAAGAAACGCGGCGCCGCCACCACGAACGGGAACACCACCGCCGCCTGGCCAAAGCCGACCGTGAACCAGGTCAGGCGCTTCTGTGCCTTGATCAGCGCCAGCGTGTTCTGCAGCACGGCGCTGAAATGGCCGCCGAGCTGGCGCTGCTCGACCGGTTCGCCGCGATCGAGCGCGATCGCCTCGCTGTACTCGCGCACCCGCACCAGATGATGCCGGAAATCGGCCTCGCGCTTCTGTTGCTCGAAGTTCAGCTTGATCAGCGGTCGGCCGATGTAGTGCGTCAGTACGCTGCCGACCAGCGCATAGATCAGCGCCATCCAGACCATGAAGCCCGGGATGTTCCAGTCGCTGCCGTTGAAGGCAAAGCCGAAGCTGCCCGACAGGCCCCACAGGATGCCGACGAAGCTCGCCAGCGTGACCGCCGCGTTGAGCAGGCCCATGCTCAGACCCACGGCCGAGGCCGTGAACATGCCCAGGTCTTCCTGGATGCGCTGGTCCGGGTTGTCGGGCAGGCTGGCATTCTCGCGCGTGAAGCGCATCAGCTCAAGTCGGTAGAAGGCCTTGTGGCCGAGCCAGCGCGCCATCACATGGGTGGTCATCCAGGCGCGCCAGCGGATCTCGAGCAGCTGGGTCAGGTAGAAGCGGTAGACCGCGATCAGGATATAGCCGAAGGCCAGTCCGGTGAAGCGCCCGAGCTGCTGCCAGAACACCTCGGCGTTCTTGTTCTGCAGCGCGTCATAGAAGACCCGGTTCCACTCGTTGATCAGCACCAGCATGTAGACCGCGCCGAGATTGAGCGCAATGATGGCTGCGAGCAGGCCGCGCGCCTTCCATTTCTCGTCGGAGCCGAAGTAGGGCACGGACAGCGCCCAGGCGCGGGAAGCGAAATTACGGAACTGTTTCAGCTTGGTCAGCAGGCTCATGGGGTCTTCAGGGGTTGGCGATGCCGGACGCCACATGGCCGGACGGCACATGCCGCGCGGCCGATTCGATATGGCCGGTCTGGTCGTCGAAGAAGAAATCGGGTTCGAACTCGCGCAGGAATTCGCCCTTGGGCAGTCCGCCCAGGAACATCGCCTCGTCGATCGCGATGTCCCAGTCCATCAGGGTGCGGATCGCGCGCTCGTGCGCCGGCGCACTGCGCGCCGTCACCAGCGCGGTACGCAGCTGCATGCCGGCGCTGGCTGCGCTCTGCAGCTTTTGCAAGGCTTCGAGCAACGGCTTGAACGGCCCGCCCGGCAGCGGTTGTCCGGCCCGGTCGACCTCGTGTTGCTGGAAGGCGCCCAGGCCCTGGGCCTGGTAGATGCGCTCGGCCTCGTCCGAGAACAGCACCGCGTCGCCGTCGAAGGCAATCCTGACCTCGTGCGGATGCGCGTCGCTGGCGCGCACCGATTGCGGGTAGACCTGGGCTGCCGGCACGCCAGCGGCGAGCGCGGCGCGCACATCGCTCAGGTGGGTCGACAGGAACAGGTGGGCGCGCAGCGGGCGCAGATAGCGCCAGGGCGACTGGCCGCGCGTGAACACGCCGCGCTCGATACCCAGGCCGTAATGCTGGGCCGAGCGGAACACGCGCAGCCCCGACACCGGGTCGTTGCGCGACAGGATCACGACCTCGACCCGTGGCTGTCCGGGCGAATTGAAGCTCAGCAGCTTGCGTACCAGCGAGAACGCGACGCCCGGGGGTGCCGGCTGCTCCAGGCGTGCCAGCTGCAGCTGCATGTAGGCGCTGTCGTCGCCCTGCTCGAACACCAGATTCTCCTGCTCGAAGTCGAACAAGGCCCGCGACGAGATCGCAACGACGAGCTGGCCTTCGAGGGTGGCGGGCATCTGGGCTCCTTCAGGGGCTGTGGGCGTTGTCGGCTCGATGGCGCTTCACTTGACCAGCTGGTTGAGCTGGATGATGGGCAGCAGCACCGCGAGCACGATCAGCATCACCACCAGGCCCATCACGACGATCAGCAGCGGTTCGAGCAGGGTGGCCAGGCGCAGCGCGCGGCGCTGGACCTCGGCGCTGAGCTGGCCGGCGGCGCGCTCGAGCATCGCTGGCAGCTGGCCGGTCTGCTCGCCCAGGCGCGCAAACATCGAGATCAGGCCCGGAAAGCGCTTCTTCGAGGCCAGCGCGCCGGCCAGCGGCGCCCCTTCGCGCACCAGCACCAGTGCATCGAGCGCGTCGGCGCGCAGCGCGCGGTTGTTCAGCGTCTCGGCAGCGGTCTGCAGCGCGCGCAGGATCGGCACGCCGGCGCCAGCCAGCATCGCGAGCGTGGCCGCGAAGCGCGCCGCGTTGTAGCCGCGCGCGATCCGGCCCACCAGCGGCAGCTTGAGCCAGGTCGCATCCATGCGCTCGCGCAGCGCATCATTGCGCCGCGCCTGCACCAGCGCGGCGCCGCCAGCAGCCAGCAGCAGCGCCAGCAGCCAGCCCCATTGCCGCACCAGATTGCTCAGGCCCAGCATGATCACAGTCAGCATCGGCAGCGCGCGCTTGCTGCCGGCGAACACGGTGGCGACCTGGGGCACGACATAGCTCATCAGGAACACCACGATCACGATCGCGAACAGCGTCACGATCGCCGGGTAGAGCGCGGCCGAGATCAGCTTGTTGCGCAGCGCCTCGCGCTCCTCGAGGTCGGTCGCCAGCCGGTCGAGCACGGCGCCGAGCTGGCCGCCCTGTTCGCCGGCAGCGACCACCGCGCGGTAGCTGGCATCGAACTCGCGCGGATGCTGGGCCAGCGCGCGTGCGAAGCTCGAACCGGCGTTGACCTCGGCGCGCAGGCTGGCGACCAGGCGCTGCTGTTCGGGCCGGTCGGCCTCGTCGGCCAATGCCGCCAGCGCGCGCTCGAGCTGCAGGCCCGAACTCACCAGGCCCGCGAGCTGGCTGGTCCAGACCGACAGCGTGTTGGCGTTGAAGGTGCGCGAGCGCCAGAGCTGGCGGTTCCAGCCGGTGGCAGGCTCCTCCTCGCTGGCCATGGCCGGCGCGATCTCGAGCGGAATCAGTCCGCGCTGGCGCAGCAGGCCGCGCGCGGCGCGCGCGGTATCGGCTTCGAGCAGGCCTTGCTGGTTGCGGCCGTCGGCGTCCAGCGCCTCGTAGCGGTAGGCGGGCATCGGGACTCGCTCTCAGCTGGCCAGGGCCGGTTGCGGGAAGGCGTCGGCCAGTGCCTGCGCCGCGATGTCGAGCGCGCGCAGTCGCAGCGCCGGATCATGGATGTCGCAGACCAGCATCAGCTCGTCGGCGCCGGTCAGCTCGACCAGCCGCAACAAGCCCTCGCGCACGACGGCGGGGCCGCCGATCACGCCAGCCGCCAGGAAGTCGAGGATGGCGGCACGGTGCTGCGCCGGCAGCTGCTCCATGAAGCCCGCGACCGGCGGCGGCAGCAGGCCGCGCTGGCCGCTCAGGATGCCGAGCACGCGCTGGTACTGGCTGCTGGCCAGGTATTCGGCTTCCTCGTCGGTCGGCGCCGCTGCCAGCGGCACGCCGATCATCACGTAGGGCCGGTCGAGCTGGGCCGAGGGCCGGAAGTTCTGCCGGTACAGCTCGACCGCCTGCAGCAGCAGGCGCGGTGCGAAATGCGAGGCGAAGGCATAGGGCAGGCCGCGCTCGGCCGCCAGCCGGGCCGAATACAAGCTCGAACCCAGCAGCCAGATCGGCACCTCGGTGCCGGCGCCGGGCAGGGCGACCAGGCGCTGGCCGGGCTGGGCCGGCGCCAGCAGGCGCTGCAGTTCGGCCACATCGGCCGGGAAATCGTCCTCCGACTCGACCCGGTCGCGCCGTAGCGCGCGCATCGTCAGGCCGTCGGTGCCGGGCGCGCGGCCCAGCCCGAGGTCGATCCGGCCCGGATAGAGCTCGGCCAGCGTGCCGAAGGCCTCGGCCACGACCAGCGGCGCGTGGTTCGGCAGCATGATGCCGCCCGATCCGACCCGGATGCGCTCGGTCGCGCCCGCGATATGGCCGACCAGCACCGCAGTGGCTGAACTCGCGACGCCGGGGATGTTGTGGTGCTCGGCCAGCCAGTAGCGCACGAAGCCCAGGCTTTCGGCGTGCTGGGCGGTGCGGCGAGCGAGCGCCAGCGCATCGGCGACGCTGCTGCCCTGGCGCACGGCGACCAGGTCGAGCATGGACAGACGGGGAGAGGGCAAGGTGGTGGACATGCGGGCATTGTAGGGACAGGATTTGTCACTAGAATTTCTGGCAAAACTAATGAATGGAAGTCGGTCGGCGCTGGGTGGGTCGGTCCCGTCCGGTCTGGCGGACTCAGGGAGGACCATGTCAGTTCCAGACCAAGCGGTGGCGCCAGCAGAGCTGGCGACCGAAGCCTGTCAAGCCATCGATGCCATTCTGGGCGCGGCATGCGGCTTCGAGCGACTAGAGGCCTGGCGCCAGGTGCTGCTCGACGGCCTGGAGGCCAGGCTGGCGCCGCCGCGCAGGGCGGCACTGCTGCAGCGCCTCGGCATCATTGCCCTGCTGCGTGACGGCGACCTGATGGCAGCCGGCCAGCATTTCGCGCAGGCGATCGAGCGGCTCGATCCAGCCGACCCCAACGAGCTGTTGTTGCGCGCCCAGGTCGGCCTCGTCGACTGCCTGGCCGGTCGGCTGGTGCGCGCCGATGTGCAGCTCACCGATGCCGAACTCGCCAGCCGTGAGCCCGGCCTCTCTGCCTCGACCCGTGGCTGGCTCGCGATCGCACTGGCACTGAACCGGCTGCTCCGGGGTGACGCCGCCGCGGCGCTCGAGCTCCTGGCGGGCGCCGAGGTCGCCATCCCGGACCAGGGGCCGGCCGACCTGCTGCGGCTCGAGCTGGCCCTGTACGCCGCCGCGCTGCTGGGGCGGCGCGATCAGGTCACGGCGCTCTCGGGCCGCCTCGCGCTGGCGCTGATTCCCCGGCGACTGACCCTGCTCGAGGCCGGCCGGCATTTCGTGCTCGGGGTCGCGGCCCTCAGGCAGGGCGAGGCCCTGCGCGCGCTGGTGCACGCCGAGGAAGGCGCCAGCGCCGGCACCCGCGCCGGGGGGCGGCTGGCGCTGCTGCTGACGGGTCTGCTGCGGGCCCAGGCCCTGGCCGAGCTGCAGCGGCTCGACGAGGCCCGGCAGCTGCTGCAGCAGCTCGACGAGGCCCGGCAGCTGCTGCAGCAGCTCGGTCCGGACTGGAGCGGCCTCGGCCTGAACCATCTGGCGGCCATGGGCCGGCTCGAGCTGGCCCGGCTGGAGGCGAACGCCGGCGAGCAAGACCGCGCGCGTCAGTCGCTGGCGGCCGCACGCGCCTTGCTGCCCGCTGGCGAACCCCTGCCATCGCTGCATCGCGGGCCGGACTGGTTGCATCAACTCGAGTGCCGGCTCGACGGCAGCCCGGCACCGACATCGAGCGCCCAGGCCCATGTGCGCATCCACACCCTGGGCGAGTTCCGGGTCGAGATCAAGGGCCGGCGCCTCTATGACCGCGACTGGAAGGGCCAGCGCACCAAGTCGCTGCTGCTGGCGCTGATCGGCGAAGGCGGCTACAAGGTGCCGGCTGAGCGCCTGTCCGACCTGCTCTGGCCCGATTCCGACGGCGATCAGGCGGCGCAGAACCTCAAGGTCGCGCTGCACCGCCTGCGCCGCCTCGGCTGCGCGCCCGACGAGGCCCCGGTCAACTGGATTCATGTCAAGCACGGGCATGTCAGCCTCGCGCGCAGCCTGTGCTGGGTCGATGCCCATGCCGGCTGTAACTGATTTGAAACCCCGACGCGGGGATGCTGTTGCCATCGTCCGGGTGCCGGTCGATGCCGTCTTTCTGAGCGGATCTTGCGGCATGCGGGCGAACAGGAGCCAGGCGCCCGCGCGTGGCAGATTGGCTGGCGCTGCAGCAGCAGCCCCACAGCCTTGATTCACAGGGAGATCGACAAATGACGGAAAGCCTCAAGACCATACAGAACGCGATTGCCAAGGAGGGCCTGGACTGGCAGGCCGCTGCCACCAGCGTGTCGCAGCTGAGCGCCGAAGAGCAAAAGGACATGCTGGGTCTGCGCGTCGACAAGGCCGAGCTCGATGCGACCGAAAAGGCGATCAAGGCCGCCTCCGCGCTCAGCGCGCTGCAGACCGAGGCCGGCTTCCCGCTCGCGATCGACTGGCGCAACAACGGCGGCAACTGGACCACGCCGATCAAGAACCAGGGCGGCTGCGGCTCCTGCGTTGCGCATGGCACGCTGGCTACGATCGAGGCGCGCGCCAGCATCGTCTGCAAGAACCCCAATCTCGACCTCGACCTGTCCGAGTCGCACCTGTTCTTCTGCGGCTGCGGCAATTGCTGCGGCAACGGCTGGAACTTCGCCCCCGCGCTCGAGTTCTGCAAGAACACCGGCGTTGCCAAGGAAGCCGATTTCCCCTATGTCGACAGCAACCAGCCCTGCAAGCCGGGCGTCGTGCCGATGTTCAAGATCGACGGCTGGAGCCAGGTGCTCGCGCTGGCCGACCGCAAGAACCTGCTGGCCGCGCGTGGCCCGATGGTCGCCGGCATGGCGGTCTACCAGGACTTCTTCAGCTACTCGGGCGGCGTCTACAAGCATGTCAGCGGCAGCCTGGCGGGCTATCACGCGATCTCGGTGGTCGGCTACAACGAGGCCGGCAAGTACTGGATCTGCAAGAACAGCTGGGGCACCAACTGGGGCGAGCTCGGCCCCGACGGCCAGCGCGGCTGGTTCCGCATCGCCTATGGCGACAGCGGCCTCGACACCCAGTTCGCCTTCTACGACGTGCAGCTCAACCAATGCCCGGTGCCAGTGGAGGACCCTTGCCTCAAGCACCGGCTTTATCTGAGCAGCGTGCTGCGCGCCGCCCAGACCAACCGCGCTCTGCGCGCCTGCCTGCTGTTCCATGTCTGCCGGGTCGGGCGCCTGCCCCTGTGCTCGCGCACCGTGATGGCCGTGGTCAGCCGGGTTCAGTCCGTGCTCAAGGTCTGTCCGCAGTTCCGGGCCGCGTTCTGCCGTGCCCTGCAGGCGACCTGAGGCTTCGTGTCTTCGAGGCATGGGCCAGGGGCGGCATGGTCCGCCCCACACCGTAACACCAGGAGGACAATATGAGTGGATGTGGATGTAAATGCGGGCCGCAACAGGCGGCCCAGCAGCAGTTCGGGTCGGATGCGGCCGGCGATGCGTTCGAGCCGGACTTCGGCCTGCCCGAGGTTGGTGGTCAGTCGGCAGTTGAGCTGTTCGTGGCGCTGACCGAGGCCGGCGCCGAGGCGTCCGCTGCCAGCGAGGCCGATCAGGAGCTGGCCGAGGTCGCGCTCGAGGACGAGCAAGCGGCGCAGCAGGAACTCGACGAGGTGCTGGCCGAGGCAGAGTCTGAGGGCGGCGAGGCAGTCGAGCCCGGCCTTGACGAGCTGCTCGCGTTGCTCAAGAACCGGCCGGGCCTCAAGCTCACGCTGTCGTACTGAGCCGGGTCGCGCGCGGGGCCGGCGCTATCATCGGCGCCGGTCCCGCCGCGCGGCGGTCTTTTTTCGATATCTTCATCGTTGCAGCAAGGTCGCAGGCATGGCCAAGACATATACCCGGGAGCACCCCAGCATCAGTGTCAAGGCGGGCGACCAGTTCGTGGTCGAGCTGGCGGCCAATCCGACCACGGGCTACCAGTGGCAGCCCGCTTTCGATCCGGCCGCGCTCAAGCTGCTCGGGCGCGATTTCAGCCTGGCCGGCGCAGCCATGAACGCGGCAGTGGGCGGCGGCGGTGCTGAACGCTTTCGTTTCGAGTCGCTCGCCGTCGGGGTGAGCCAGCTTTCGTTCGCCTATCAGCGCAGCTGGGAGCCCGGCGTGCGGGATCAGGCGCAGTTCGAGATCAAGGCGGCTGGATGAGCTGACCCTGCCCACCAGCCATCCTCAACCGCTCTCAACCGCCGTGGGTCGCCCGTCAGCTGTCGGATTGGCTGCCGGTCGGCCGGCCTCGGGCCCGCTCAGTCGAGCTTGAGCTTGCGGCTGTTGACCAGCTGCTTGTAGATCTCGAACTCGGCCTTGATCTGCTCGGCGAACTGTTCGGGTGTGTTGGCGACGATCAGCGAGCCGGTGCCCTCGATGCGCTTGCGCACTGCCGGGTCCTCGAGCGACTTGCGCACGCCAGCATTGACCTTGTCGACCACCTCCTTCGGCAGTCCCTTGGGGCCGATGATGCCGAAGAAGGCCATGCGGTTGACCGGTTCCAGACCGACTTCCTTGAAGGTTGGCACATTGGGCAGCTGCTCGAGGCGCTTGGGTGCCGCGACTGCGATCGGAATCAGCTTGCCGGCCTGGATGAAGGGCAGCGCCGAGGGCAGGTTGTCGAAGATCATCTCGACCTGTCCCGCCACCGCGTCGTTGAGCGCCGGGCCCGAGCCGCGGTAGGGAATATGGGTGATGAAGGTCTGGGTCTGGTCCTTGAACAGCTCCATCTGCAGGTGCAGGATGGTGCCGGTGCCCGACGAGGCATGCGAGTACTTGCCCGGCGCCTTCTTGACGGCGGCGATGAACTCCTTGTAGTTCCTGGCCGGGAAGCTCGGGTGCACCGCCAGCACATTGGGCGTGGCGGCGATGTTGACGATGGGCGTGAAGTCGTTGACCGGGTGATACGGGATCTTGGAGTTGATCGCCGGGTTGGCGGCCATGCTCGAGACCGTCGCCACGCCCAGGCTGTAGCCGTCCGGAGTCGCGCGGGCGGTCTCGGCCGCGCCGATGCTGCCGCCGCCGCCGGCCTTGTTCTCGACGATCACGTTCTGGCCCAGCGCCTTGCCGAGCGGCTCGGCGATGATGCGCGCGACCACGTCGGTGGTGCCGCCGGGCGCAAACGGCACCTGCAGCTTGATGACCTTGCTCGGGTAGCTCTGGGCCAGCGCCAGCGAGCAGGCGCCCAGGGCGCAGGCCAGGGTCAATACTTGACGACGTTTCATCTCAATACCTCAATTGACTGATGGGGGAAGGCCGGCAGGATTCTCTCAGACCGGGCCAACGCAAAAAGCATACCCGACCTGGAGCCACCCGGGCCGGACCCAGCATGCACCGGGTCTGGATCTGGGTCAATCCCTGGTCACCCGCAGCAGCTCCTCGCGGCTGGTGACGCCGGTCTGCACCAGGCGCTCGCCGTCGTCGCGCATCAGCACCATGCCGCCGGCCAGCGCGTGGGCGCGGATCTCGCTCTCGGCGGCCTGGCGGTGGATCAGGGCCCGGATCGCGTCGTCGGCAACCAGCAGTTCGTAGATGCCGGTGCGGCCCTGGTAGCCGGTCTGGCCGCAATGCACGCAGCCCTCGCCCTGGCAATGGGTGCAGCGCTTGCGCACCAGGCGCTGGGCCAGCACCCCGAGCAGCGAGGAGGCGAGCAGGAAAGGCTCGACCCCCATGTCGGTCAGTCGCGTGACCGCGCTGGCCGCGTCGTTGGTGTGCAGCGTGGCCAGCACCAGGTGGCCGGTCAGCGAGGCCTGGATCGCGATCTGCGCGGTCTCGAAGTCGCGGATCTCGCCGATCATGATCACGTCCGGGTCCTGGCGCAGGATGGCGCGCAGCGCCTTGGCGAAGCTCAGGTCGATCTTGGCGTTGACCTGGGTCTGGCCGACGCCGGGCAACTCGTACTCGATCGGGTCCTCGACCGTCATGATGTTGAGCTGGGACGCATCGAGCCGCTGCAGCGCCGCGTAGAGCGTGGTGGTCTTGCCCGAGCCGGTCGGGCCCGTGACCAGGATGATGCCGTGCGGCTGGCCGATCAGGTGTTCGAGGCGCTCCAGGGTCTGGCCCTGCATGCCGACCGCTTCCAGGTTGAGCTTGGACTCGGACTTGTCGAGCAGGCGCAGCACGGCGCGCTCGCCATGCGCGCTCGGCAGGGTCGAGACCCGGACGTCGATCGCGCGCGTGCCCAGGCGCAGGCTGATGCGGCCGTCCTGCGGCAGCCGCTTCTCGGCGATGTCGAGCTCGGCCATGATCTTCAGCCGGCTGATCAGCGCCGCGTGCAGCGCGCGGTTCGGCTGCACCACCTCGCGCAGCGTGCCGTCGACGCGGAAGCGCACGCTCGAATGGCGCTCGTAGGGCTCGATGTGGATGTCGCTGGCGCCGTCGCGTGCGGCCTGGGTCAGCAGCGCGTTGAGCATGCGGATGATCGGCGCGTCGCCGGCGGTCTCAAGCAGGTCCTCGATCGCGGGCAGGTCCTGCATCATGCGGCTGAGGTCGGCGTCGCTTTCGACTTCGCTGACCACATCGGCAGCGCTGGCGTCGCCCCGGTTGGCGTAGGCGGCGCTGATGCGCTGCACCAACGCGGCCTCGTCCTCGGTCTGCAGGCGGCTCGGGCCGTGGCGGCGCAGCACCTCGCCCAGGGCGCTGGCTAGTGCCAGCCGGTTGTCGGCGCTGGGCGGCGGCGCCCACAGCGTGCTGCCGTCGCTGTCTTGCTGCAGCAGCAACCGGTGTTCGCGTGCCCAGGCGTAGGGCAGGGGGTAGGTCGTGCTCATGCGCGGGCCTTGTTCATTGCGCGGCCGGGGCGTTCGGCGCGGTGGTCCCGAGCGGCAGCCTTGGCTGGCTCAGGTCGAGCGGTGCCAGCTGCGCCGACTGGTTGATGCCGAGCACGCTGTTGGCCTGGGGCTGCTGCTGGATCTGGTTGCCGCGCATCAGCTCATAGCGGTCCATGGTCAGCGACTCGGTCTGGCGTCCGTCGCGCAGCACGACCGGACGCAGGAAGACCATCAGGTTGGTCTTCTTGCGCTGGCGCTGCTCGCTCTTGAACAGGTTGCCGAACATCGGCAGGTCGCCGAGTCCGGGCACCTTGTCCTGCTTGCCCGAGTAGTCGTCCTGCAGCAGGCCGCCGAGCACGACGATGCTGCCGTCCTCGACCAGCACGCTCGATTCGATCGAGCGCTTGTTCGTGATCAGGCCGGCGGTCGAGGTGTCGGAGATGCTGCTGACCTCCTGGAACACCGTCATCTTGACGGTGCCGTTCTCGCTGACCTGGGGTCGCACGCGCAGGGTCAGGCCGACGTCCTTGCGCTCGATGGTCTGGAACGGGTTGACCGAGCCGTTGGCGCTGTTGTTGTTGGTGTACTGGCCGGTCACGAACGGCACGTTTTGGCCGATCACGATCTTGGCTTCCTCGTTGTCCAGCGTCAGCAGGTTCGGCGTCGACAGCACGTTGCCGTCACCGGTGCTTTGCAGGAAGTTGGCCAGCGCGCCGAGGTAATGCTGGCCGTTGAAGCTCGGCGCCAGCGCCAGGTTGAGGCCGCCGCCGAGCGAGTTGACGGCGGTGCCGAGCGCGGTGCCGCCGGCCGCCAGGCCGGCGGTCAGGCCCAGGATGTTGGCGCCTGCGGTGCTCGAGTTGTTGCCGATCAGGCCGAGCGAGCCGTTCTTGCCCAGCACGCCCTGCCACTGGACGCCGAATTCGGCCGCCTTGTCAGCGTTGACCTCGGCGATCAGGCTTTCGACATAGACCTGGGCCCGGCGCGTGTCGAGCTGGTCGATCACGCTGCGCAGCTGGCGGTATTGCGGTTCGGGGGCGCT